>Ga0302165_10000395_pt1 | contig 16167 bp, 13 predicted proteins | sample I_Fen_E3_2_FD_193499 | JGI IMG/M metagenome (GOLD analysis project Ga0302165, IMG submission 193499) | Peat permafrost microbial communities from Stordalen Mire near Abisko, Sweden - I_Fen_E3_2 | ecosystem: Environmental > Terrestrial > Soil > Wetlands > Permafrost | place: Sweden: Abisko...
TGGCAGTTTGTTATGAGATAAATATGAAGATGTAAGCAAGCAGAAGTTCCAGTTATTAATATAATCCAGCGCTTATAAGCCTCTTTTTAATTTGAGGTCCAATAAGTGATGCAATTATTATTTTTATTATATCTCCTGGAATAAATGGAAGTACACCAACTGCTAATGCTTTAGTGAATCCAATATGTGCTTCATATGCTAACCATGCTGTTCCAAATATATATGTTACGATTGTACCTAGTACCATTCCTAAGAGACACATATATATTTTGTTTGAGAATTTATCAATGAAAATACCACTTATAAATGCCATAAAAATAAATCCAATTAGATATCCGCCTGTTGGCCCAAATAATTTAGGAAATCCGCCGGAAAACCCTGAAAATACTGGTAGCCCTACAAGGCCTATGAAAAGATAAACTATATAACTAAGTGTTCCTCTTTTTCCTCCTAGTACATATACTGCAAAATAAATTGCAAGATTAGTTAATGAAATTGGAACTATTCCAATAGGTAGTGATAATGGCCCTAAGACACAAATAACAGCAGTCATGACTCCAATCAATGTTAATTGACGAGTACTCAATTTTTTTGTATTTTCCATAATTCTATTCTCCTTTTATTTTTGAATATCAAAACCAAGTTTTGTAAGCATAATTTTATCTTGCTCAGTGTTATTTCCTACAGTGGTTAACATATCACCAGTAATTGTTGCATTGGCACCAGATAGGAAAATTTTTGTGCCTCCATCTGAAAAATAGCTTCTGCCAGCTGCCATACGAATATAAGCAGTTGGATTTAAGTAACGAAAAATTGCTATTGTTCTTAAAATATCTTCATCAGCAATTCTTTCTAAACTGCCAAATGGAGTACCCTTTATTGGCATTAACACATTGATTGGTATTGATATAACTCCAAGTTCTGATAAACTAATAGCCATATCAATTCTATCTTCCCATGTTTCACCCATTCCTATAATTCCACCTGAACAAACATTAAGTCCTATCTTCTGAGCAAGTTTAATTTCTTTAATTTTGTCTTCATATGAATGTGTAGTGCATATATTATGAAAATTTTCTTTAGAAGTTTCAATATTTTCATGATACATTGTAACTCCAGCTTCCTTTAAGCGTATAAATTCTTCTTCTGTCAAAAAACCATGTGATGCACACAAGTTAATTTTACATTCTTCATGCATTTTTTTATAGGCTTCTATTGCTTTATCAAAATCAGCACCAGTTAATGATCTTCCAGCTGTAACAATAGAGTATCGGTGTACACCATTTGCCTCATTTTTTTTACAATCTTCTAAAATTATATCTGGATCTAAAAAAGCATATTCGTTAATGCTTGTATTATGATGACCAGACTGAGCACAGAATTTACAGTTTTCACTACATCTTCCGCTACGCCCATTAATAATTGTACAAAGGTCCATTTTTTCCCCACATAGTTTTTTGCGAATTTTATTAGCTCCTACGCAAAGTTCTTTTAAATTTATAGTTAACAAAAATTCTAAATTATCATTTCTTGTCAAACGTCTTCCTGCTATAATTTCTTCAGCTAGTTTTTCCATTTTAGTTCACCCCGCATAATATTATCATAATAAATTTAAATTCAGTATATAATTTATTTTATATATTGTCAACTTAAAAATTTAAATGCGGTTAACGATTTAGCAGGTTAAAAATTATATAAAGATATTGTTTATAAAGCTCTTAAATTAGTAAGTGGATCTACTGCTGTATCAATTTTATTGCATAACTGGTTTCCTAATATATCAATAGCTATAGGTGGAAGTACGATTATAATTGGTGTAACTTTGCTTAATCTTTTAGGAGCTGATAAGCTAAGCAACCTAGCCAGTGAGTTTGCTTATGCAGGAATGAAAGTCTTTATTAATTCGGAAAAAAATAAGAGTATAAATATGAGGATAAACAGGAAAGTACATCAATCTAAATTAGCAACAGAGTTTTCTGAAGAATTGACTGATATCACTAGGGAAAAAGAGAAAAATAAGAGCGGTAAAAAAGAGTGTAACTGTAATAAAAAATAGCCGATTATGAATATAAACCTTATAAGAAGTAAAAACTAAAATTGAGGTGAGGAAAATGACAAAAAATAAAGTTATTACAAATAATGATGATAATAAGTCATCAAGTACATCAAATACACAAAATCCAGCGGAAAATAGGAAGAGGCATAAGCCTGAAAAAGGCCTTCCTAGAGTGTAAAAATAATAAATGGTTATAACTTTATGCAAATTCATGAAATATACACAGTACTAAATATATGTTTAGTGCTGTGTATATTGTTTTTTCAATCTTGGGTATTTATAAATATATGTCAGAAAACTCAACATGCAATGCATTTACTAATCTATTATCTCCGTTAAAAAATGCTTCATCTTCCTCTTTATCTATGCACGGATTTATAGGCAAAGTTATCCGAAAAGTGCTACCATTACCTAGTTCACTTTTTAATTCTATTTTCCCATTTAAAACATCAATAAGTTTTTTTACAAGTGATAAACCAATCCCTGTTCCTTCAGCATGCCTTGATAAATTACTGTCAACTTGCCCAAAACGTTCAAATATAAGCTCTTGTTTATCCTTTGGAATACCCATTCCTGTATCAGATACTTCTAGTAATATAATGTTATCATCTTCATTTTCACAAAGACTAACAGTAATAGTACCTCCTTTATCTGTAAATTTTATTGCATTAGAAAGTAAATTTAATATAATTCGTTCAAGTTTTTCATCATCTGTAGCAATATTTTTGCAGTCTAGAGTGCTTTTAAAAAGTAATTTAATATATTTTTGATCTGAGTATAGTCTTACAGATTGAGAAATTTGTCTTGTTAAAGATACGATATCAATATTCTTTATATTTAACTTAAATTGCCCAGAGTTTAATCTCGTAATATCTAATAAATTATTTACAAGTCTTAACTGCCTAAATGTATTTTGTTTTATATTTTTCATTAAGCCTTTCACTTTATCAGGTATATCATTAATATAGACATATTCAATTAACTGAATTGCTGAATAGATTACATTTAGTGGAGTTTTGAATTCATGAGAAATTAAGGATATAAATTCATCTTTCATGGCAAGAGTTTTTTCAGCTGCCTTTAGTTTCTCATGCTCTGCTTTAATAACGAGCTGCTGTTGTTGTTTTATTTTATTATTATTCTCTACAATGTGTGTTACATCATGAGATAAAACTATTCCATATTGAAAATCTCCATTTTCGTCAAAAATAGGTACTGCATTAAAATCAAGATGAGTTTTACCAATATTGCTTTTTATTACTACACGTTGCTGTTTTACTGTTTCACCTTTTAAAACTCTATAAGCAGGAAAATCTTCAAAATCTAATTCTTCATCATTATCATTGTAATACTTTTGACCTTTCAATAGACTTTCTCCAACTCTATCAAATGTCAGTAAATTAGTGTTTCTGTTTATGATATCCTTAAGAGTTTTGTTTCTCTTCATGTAATTACCATTCTTATCCATAACTGCTAAGCCATCATACATATTTTCAAATATTATTTCAAGTTCTTTCTTTTGACTAGATATTAGTTTATTGCTTTTTACAAGTTCAGTAATATCATGTGTGATTATTACACCTATTTCAACTTGCCCATTTTCATCAAAAATAGGTATTGTGTTAAGACATATATAATATTCTTTATCATCATATACATACTTTAACCTCTGACCTTTTACTTTTTTACCTTTTAATACGTTCATAAAGCATAAATCCGCTGACGGAATAGGATTGCCGATTAAATCATAATATTTACCTACATGAGTTGAATGTCCTGTGTATATATCCTGATTTTCTCCAAATAGCTCTCTCGACAGTTTATTATATTTCATGTATCGTCCATCTTTATCAACTAGTGAAATTATATCATCAACACTTTCAATAATACTTTCTAATTGCATGTTTTTCCTTTGTATATGTTTCCTGCTTAAGACACGTTCAGTAACATTTTCTAGCATAGACATAATATACTTTACTTCACCATTTTCTGATATAGGAGTAATAGTATTATCCCAGTAATCATTATCTCCACAAACAAGACCTTGAAATTCAGTGTAATATAGTGGTTTATTTTTTTTGATAATATCATGAAAAGCTTCTTTTGCACCACTTGTCTCATAATGAGGTATAAATTCATTAATAAACTTTCCATAAATAAATTCCTTTGTATTAAAGGGCTTTGGCATATAATCTAAATATTTTTGGTTTGCCTTAACAAGTTTTAAATCACTTGCGGTAAAAATTCCTATACCTATCTTATTATCATTTATTAGACTTTCAACAAAAAGTAGTTTATTATCAAGTCGTGAATTTTCTATCTCATTAAAAATATACAAATTAATGCTATTATCAAAATGTGTAGAGTTTTCTATTTTAGCGGAATGTGTAGAGTTTTTCATTTTATCAAAATGTGCATATCTTTTTATATTTACAAACCTTACATCAAAGGTTTTAGTAAACAGAGTGGCTTGTGTTTCTTCAGCAGTTATATTTATTTTTTGGCTACACCTAAATAATTCATCTAAAACATCAGCAATATATTTTCCACATAATTCATTTTTACTGAATTGTGTTAATTCCAAAAATTTAGCATTCGCATCTAATATAGTGCCGTCTTTTTCCTTTATTAAAGGTTTTTGTATGTAGTATAGCAAATCGTTATTCAATGTATTCCCCCCAATGTGTAAATCAATTTCTTTTGTACTTTTAGTATAAAAATATAATACCACAAAATTCCACGTGGTTCTATATTTTACTATAATGTTTAATAGTTGGCAAAGGATATACATTTATGGAATGGAATCCTTATATACAACTTAATATTAAATTTGTATCCTTGGCACAGTCAAAGAAACAATTTGCTGAAACAGAAATTGAGGGAAATATAAATAAGAACAGTATCAGAGAGAAGAAAAATAGAAATGAAAGTATTATCTGATAGACTTAATGTAAAGCATTAAATTTAGTGAAATAAATATTCCGAGAAAGATAATTTAATGATATACTTATATAAGTGAAATTGTGTAAAAAAGTGAATCATTATACATAAATGTATACGTTTTTTATTTTTGAGGAGGTAGCAATATATGTTTAAACATATATATGAGCAAGAAGCAAGTTATATTATAGAATCAAAAAAGAAATGTGAAGAATTGGGAATTGATCCCAATAATCCTAGAATACCTCAAAATATTATGTCGGAATTAGAGTTAGGTAGAAAAAAAGATATCTATGAAGAAATTTTAGACGTTGTAAAATTTTTTGGTAATAAAATGATTAGATCATTAGAAGGTACTCCTATACTAATAACTATTACAGATGAAAATGGATATTTACTAGATATCCTTGGAGATGAAACCATAAGAGAAACAATGTCTAAATTAGAAATTAAGCCAGGCATTCAATTTAGCGAAGGGGATATGGGTACAAATGTGGTTAGTTTGACCCTTAAACAAAATCATCCAGTACAATTAATAGGAAGCAATCATTATCATACATATTTACACGATTGTGCTTGTTATGGAGTACCATTTCATTACTCAGATGATGGTAATTTGCTCGGAAGTATATGTATTATGACTGCTGTTATACTTCATAATCCATTTTTCTTAATGTCATTAACTACTGTGGTTGATGCCATAGAACGTGAGCTGTTGCTTAGAAAACAAAGTCGCAAAATTAATAAGCAACAAGAATTGTTATATAAATCAGAAAAAAAGCAAAGAGAACTTCTTGAAAAAGATCTTGTTATGAAGGATGAATTTATAACTCTTATCACCCATGAATTAAAAACACCAATAAATGTTATTTACTCAGCTATACAACTGATTGAACATTCATATATTAATGAAATTCCTCAGTCTGTTATAAACCTTATAGGAAGTATAAAACGAAATGTATTTAGACAATTGAGACTTGTAAATAATTTGTTAGATATTACAAAATTAAATTTAGAGCAGTTTAAATTAAATTTAAAGAATGTGGATATTGTATTTTTAACAAAATTAATTACAGAATCTATAAAGGTATATGCAGACCAGAAGAAAATCAATCTATATTTTAAAGCTAATGTCAGTAGTAAAAATACTGCAATAGATGATGAAAAATATGAACGCATAATTTTGAATCTTTTGTCAAATGCAATAAAGTTTACGCCAGAGAGTGGTAGCATAACTGTTTATGTTAAAGAAAATAAAAAGGATAAGACAGTAGCTATTGCTATAAGTGATACTGGTATAGGAATTCCAAAGGAAAAACATGAGATTATTTTCCAACGATTTGGACAAGTTGAAAATAATCTTTCAAGGCAGGCTGAAGGTAGTGGAATTGGTTTAGCTCTTGTAAAGATGTTAGTAGTTATTTTTGAGGGTAAGATAGAAGTAGATAGTGAATTAGGCAGAGGTAGTACATTTACTATAACATTGCCTATTAAAGAAGGAATAGTAGATGAAGAAAATAAATCATTCATAGTTTCTGACAATAGATTGGTAAATGCCATTAATGTTGAATTTTCTGATATTTATTTTTAAGATTACTATTTAGAATAATTATATACTAAAGAACTGATTGGTTAAAAACAGCTTATACTTAAGTAATTTGTAAAAGGAGATACACGTATGAAAAGCATATCATGTATTTTAGTATCAAATTTTAAAAAATGGGGAATTAGTCACGTTTTTGGAATACCTGGAAAGCCACTTGTACCTTTAATTATGGAATTGGATAAACAAAATATTAATTTTATTTTAAGCAAACACGAAAGTGGTGCTGGTTACGCTGCTGCAGGTTATTCACTAATGAACAAGAAATTAGGTGTTGCTATTGGAACTTCAGGTCCTGGTGGCACAAATTTATTAACTGCTGCTGGACAAGCAAAAGCTTATCACACTCCAGTATTATTTATTACTGGACAACAACTTATGCATAGTGCCGGAAAAGCTTTAGGACAGGATTCAACGATTTTTGGTACTGATTTAGTTAAGATGTTTGAACCAGTTACTAAATTTAGTGCTAGAGTTGAAAGAGCAGATCAGTTTCAAATATACTTACAACATGCATTAGAAAAGGCACATTTTGGTGTTAAGGGCCCGGTTCATTTATCTATACCAATGGATATACTTAATGAAAAAATAGAAGAATTTGAACTTAATTTACCTAATAATATGACTCAATTAATATCTTCAAGATTAGATGAATTTATTAACAAACTTAATAATGCTAAAAAACCTGTGATTTTGGCAGGTAAAGGTATTCATTCAAGTTTAGCTTATGAAGAAGTTAAAAGTTTAGCTGAAATATGGAATATACCAGTTATGACTACCCCAGGTGGAAAAGGAACATTTATTGAAAATCATCCATTATCGCTTGGAGCATTAGGCTTAGGTGGTACAGAAAGATCAAGTGAATATATAAAACAAGATGTAGATTTAATGATTGTCATAGGAAGTAAACTATCCGATATGTCCTTAGTGGGGATATCATCAGATAATTATCCTAAAGAAGTTATCCATTTAGATTATAATCCTACATTTATAGGTAAATCACTATTAGTTCCAACATTACCTATTGTTGGTGATATTAAAGCAAACTTACAATTAGTATTGGACAAAGCAAGACATAAAACAAAAAATGAATATAATTTACTAGAAGAGAAATATGAATTTAAAAATAATAGTAATAATAATTTTTCTTATCTTTCAGCTGCTTATGCTATAGAAATAATAAGAAAAGAGTTACCAGATGATTCTATTGTTTTTGGGGATGATGGAAGTCATTCATTTTATGCAATAAAACATTTTGGTATCAGAAAACCAGGCACATTCTTTTTTGATGATGTATTTGGAGCTATGGGACATGCTATAGGTTATTCAATAGGTGCACAACTAGCAAGTTATAATTCAAGAATTATTTGTTTAACCGGTGATGGATGTACTTTTATGCATGGTACCGAAATATCAACAGCAGCAAATTATAATATTCCAGTTACTTTTATAATATTAAATAATGGAAGATTAGATATGGTTGATAAAGGTATGCAACAGCATTTAGGAAAGGCGGTAGGAACGACTTATAATGTACCATTAAATATTAAAAAATTTGGTGAGTCTATGGGCGTAAAATCATATAAATGTAGTAATCAATTTGAATTAAAAGAAGCTTTAGAAATTTCAAATTTACATAATGAAACAATTATAATAGAAGTAGCGGTTGATCCATATGAAATACCACCAACTATGAAAAGGGGATAATAACATGAATAAGGATTATGAAAACGGAATTGATATATTAAAACAAATGACAGATGTAAATGGTGAACAAAACATAAAATCTTTAGGAAAAATATTTCCTGATTTTGAAGAAAAAATGATTGCTTTTGGATTTGGTCAAATATATTCAAGACCAAATTTGGATTTAAAAACAAGAGAAGTTGTAACGATAACTTCCCTTATAACACAAGGCGCATTTGAACAATTAGATTTTCATATAAAAGCAGCACTTAAAGCTGGATTAAAGTCAGAAGAAATATTAGAAATTATTTTGCAGTGTGCAGCATATGCAGGATTTCCTAAAGCTTGCAGCGCATTAGTCATTGCAGGTGAAATTTTTTAAAAATTAAATTTAGGTTGTAAAATAAATGTTAGATAAATACTTATAAAGTTTTTAGATAATTTAATTGAAATGAGAAACAGGAGTTAAAAACTTCTGTTTTTTGTAGTGAAATATTACTATGATTCAAACGAGTGAATATGCAAAGTTAAAAGGAAAAGGTGATGTGAAAATTGCGAGAGCATCAATAGGGGATATGGATTATATTAAGATTATTCTAAAAAGTCACAAATAAAAAAATCTTGACTTCGTGTAACTGAAATAAATATAATAATATTACATCAAATGTTTAGAAAAAATTATGACAATATAATTTTAAATTAGTGGTCATATTTAGAAGCTATTATAATTTTAAAAGATGAATTTATTATTTATGTGCTTAACGAATAAATAATAAAAAAAGAAGGGTTTTACATATGCATGACAATAATGAATTATCAGAGGTATTGAAATTAATTAAAAATGATGAAAAAACTCAATTTTTAGAAACTCTTATTGAAACAATTCCCAATGCTATTTTTTATAAAGATAGTAGTTTTATCTATAGATATTGTAACAATGCGTTTTTAAAATTTCTAGGATTAGAGCGAGAAGAAGTTATAGATCATAGTGTTTATGATATCAGTCCAAAGGAACTTGCAGATATTTATAATAAAGCGGATTATGAGTTGTTTAAGAGTAAATCTAATCAAATTTATGAATCTAAAGTGGTATATAAGAATGGAACAAAACATGATGTTATATTTAATAAGGCAGTTGTTATAAATAATAAAGGTAAAGCTATTGGTATAGTTGGTGTTATAGTTGATATTACTGAACGTAAAAGAGATGAGATGAAAATTCAAAGACTTTCAAAAATAAAAGAAGCTATGTTACAAATAAATCAGTCTATAATGGAGATACACAATATTAATATATTATTTGAACTGATTTTAGAAAAAGTAATGCAATCAATGGAACTTTCATATGTTGGACAGGCTGCAATTTTAGATATTAATGGTAATTTTAATACTATTACATTGAAAGGCTCCGATAAGGAAATAGAAAAAGAATTTAGTGTTAGTTTAAAAGAAACATTTTTATGGAAGAAGACTGGTGGTAATGCAAGCAAATCTATTATCATAGAAGATGTTAATAAAGCAGGAAGTAGCAAAGTCGTTAACAAGTTAAACACATTATTAAAACATAAGGTTCAATCATGTATTTATTCACCTATTATAATAGAAGATAAACTATATGGAGTTATAAGTATTTATAGCAAAAATGTTGATAGTTTTGATGAAATTGATTTAGAAATTATGGATTATATGAAAAATCAAGTTGAGATAGCTATAAATAATCATAGAATGTATGAAAAAATTATATACTTATCTAGACATGATAAACTAACAGATTTATATAATAGAGCATATTTTGAAGAACTATTCCATAGATGCTTAAAAGAATATGTAGAAAACAAAAAAGAATTTTTTATAGTAGCATTTGATTTAAATGGCTTAAAGCCTGTTAATGATATATATGGGCATTTTGTAGGGGATGAATTCATTAAAATGTTTACGAAAAATATAAACAATGTAGTTGAACCTGAGGATATAGTAGCGAGAATTGGTGGAGATGAGTTTTCAGCAATTTGCTTTGAAAAAGATATGCAAAGTTTGATTAAAAAGTTTGAAGATTTACTTGATTATTTTAAAAATAATCAATTGATATTTAAAGAAGATAAGATTATATGTAGTTTTAGTTATGGTATAGCAAAATTCCCTAGTGAAGGAACTGATTACAATACCTTAATGAAGTTATCAGATAATCGTATGTACGACTACAAGCAAAACTTTAAAAGAAACCAAGCAAATATAAATATATAGTAGATTGTTGAAAAGCCCTGTATTTTCTAAAAAGTACAGGGTTTTATCAGATTGTTCAGAAACATTTTTAATTTCACGTATACTATTTTTTATTTAACTAAATTAGAATTTTTGCCTATAAAGGTATATAATTTTTGTTTACTTTTGCAATAAAATAAGCCTTATTATTTAATTACACTGAAATTAGAATATTTTTTTCATTAAAACACATCCTAAGATTAATCGCTATAATTAAAGATATATCATGGAGGATTGCAATGAGCATTTTGAAAAAATTATTAATATTTATTATGATTCTAGTTATGATAATGGTTCTAACTGTAGGAACTTCTAAAAATAATGTATATGCTAGTTCAAATTTTAGAAAAGGGAATCCTGTTAAGATAGGTGTATTCTTAGATAATTCTAATGCTATGTATATTTCCCTCCTTAAACAAAATTTAGAACTTATTCAAAAAGAAAATGAAAATAAAGTTAAATTTATTTTCTTTGATGCAAAAGATAATCAAACTTTGCAAAATGAGAGTATTGATAAAGCCCTTACACAAGATTTTGACCTTTTTATTATAGACATAATTACTCCTAACTTAAAGGATGTAGAAAGCACTTTGGTTAAAATTATGGCAAAAAACATTCCTTTAATTTTAAATCCAGACCCTGCTAAAGAGATAATAAACTTTATTAAAGATTATAAGCCATTTGTGGTTATTGGAGCAGATTTTGAACAATCTGGTACTATAGAGGGACAAATTCTTGTTAATGCATGGAATTCTAATAAAGAGTTTATAGATAAAAATCACGATAATATATTGCAGTATGTTATGTTAAAAGGCAGAATTGGCAGTCCATTGACATCTTTAAGAACAAAGTACTCCATTTTAGCACTTAATGATGCTGGAATAAAAACAGAAGAACTTGCGTCCACTTATTGTGAATGGCTACAAGATTGTGCTAAAAGTTCTATTGAATCTCTGCTTCTTAAACACGGTAACGAAATAGAAGCCATAATTTCAAATAATGATGCTATGGCAGTAGGTGCTGTTGAAGCCTTACAAAAATATGGATATAATAAAGGTGATAAAAAAACAACAATTCCAGTTGTCGGAATTGACGGAATGCCAGCCGCAAAAGATTTAATACAAAAAGGTTTTATGGTAGGTACTGCTGTTGTAGATCCTCATGATCTTGCAGAAGCTCTTTATGCTATTGGAATGAATTTAGCTTCTGGCAGATCTCCTCTTGAAAATACAAACTATAAATTTGATGATACAGGATATACAGTGCATTTAACTTATAAGGAATACACAAAATAATCGCAAATATCATTGAGAATAGTAATAAATGTCCATACTGCGGAAGTGGAACTTTTGTTTCATATGACGTGAATGCTAATATCTTTATGACACCGGATCATGCATCACACTTAGTTGAGATGGGATCTATGAGCCGGAAACTATATATCAGGATGAGATTATCGCATTATTGCAAAAGATGATAACAGAGCCGGATTTTGAAAAACTGTTTCACCAGGAGTATTATCAGTTGATACAAATCATCTGAGCGTTGGAATCATAGGTGCATTGGTGGCTGTGATTCTTAGCTGGAAAAACCATCAATTACTATAGTTGTCATTGGTGTTGTACTAGCTGATATAATTCTTTACATGGTCTTAAGATGATGTTTAGCAAAGAAAGTGCTAGACTTTCCAAGGGGTGCATTGGTATAAGGGTTATTGTCTCTAATTTGACAGGAATATTATAAAACTCAAAAGGTTGAATAATATAGAGTTATGTCAGTCTCCTCTATAAAGTCTTAGAGTAAGACATCTAAGACTTCCACCATCAGCAGGGAGGTACGCTATGGCTAAGGTATCACTGATACAATTGTAAATCATATCATTTCTAATCATCATTTGGCTCATTATTCATGTTACTATGATGTATTCCATAAATAAAATAAACAATAATTCCTAAAACAAACCAAACTACAAACCGTATTTTTGTTGCAGTCTGAAGTTGACAAATAAGTCCTAAACATGCTAATGCTGAAATTATTGGTGTAATTGGGACAAGTGGGCATTTAAACGGTCTGTTTATATCGGGTCTCTTTTTTCTAAGTGCAATTATTCCAAGAGAAACAATAATAAATGCTGCAAGTGTACCTATGTTAGTTAATTCTGAAACTATTCCAATTGGTAAAAAACCTGCAATAAGTGCAGTTGCAACTCCAACTATAATAGTACTATTTACAGGTGTTTTTGTCTTTTTGTTTATCCCGCCAATAACTTCAGGTAAAAGTCCATCTCTTGACATAGCAAAAAATATTCTAGTTTGACCAAACATCATAACTAAAAGAACAGAAGTTAAACCAAATACTGCTCCTACTGATACTAATGCTGAACCCCAATTTATTCCTATTTGTTCAAGGGCAAAGGCAACAGGTGCTGCAGTGTTCATATAGTTTAAATATGGAACTACACCTGTTAGTATTGCAGATACAATTATATATAATACTGTACATATTAAAAGTGATGTTATTATTCCTTTTGGCAAATCTTTTTGAGGATTTTTAACTTCCTCTGCTGCTGTAGATACTGCATCAAAGCCTATATATGCAAAGAATACATATGCAGCCCCTTGCAGAACTCCACTAAATCCATAAGGCATAAATGGATGCCAATTCGCAGGTTTTACGTGACCCACTGCTAAAAATATAAATAAGAATATAATTCCAAGTTTAATTGCAACTATAATATTATTAAATTTTGCACTTTCTTGAACACCTGTAATTAAAAGCAGTGATATAACTCCAATTATAAGCATTGCTGGTAAATTTACTATTCCTCCATCAAGTGGAGAATTTACTAAACTTTCTGGTAAGAAAATTCCAATGTTTTTAAGAAGATTTACAATATATCCAGACCATCCAATTGCAACAGCTCCAATTGCCACAGCATATTCTAATATTAAATCCCATCCTATTGTCCATGCCCATATTTCTCCAAGTGATGCATAACCATAAGTATATGCGCTTCCAGCAACAGGAATCATAGCTGCAAATTCTGCATAACAAAGAGCTGCAAATGTACAGGCAAAACCAGCAACAATAAATGATAACACCAAAGCTGGCCCAGAAAATTTTGCTGCTGCTACTCCTGTAAGTACGAAAATACCACTTCCTACAATAGCACCAATACCTAACATTGTAAGCTCAAAAGAACCTAAAGCTTTTTTCAATGATTGTTCGCCTTGTGTTCCTTCAAGTAGACTTTTAATTGACTTTTTTCTAAAAATGTCTCTCATAATAACCATAGTCCTCTCTTATTTAGGGTTTATTAATTTTGCATATAATTTTATAGTTTATTAAATTTTATGTAATTAAAAAATGGAAGCAATGAATTTACACTAGTCCTTATATAGTTTTGCATTATACTACAATTCTTATACTTGTTAAATATTGCACAACTTTATTTGGAGCAATGCTTAAAGAACATCCTATAAGCATATACACAAAGGCACCATATTTATTATGAAAGAGTATAATAAATTAGTAGAAGCAGATACTAAAAAGGGTCGCATTGTGTTGATATGATAATTATATAACTAAAATATATCATAGAATATTATCATTTTTGTTTTATGTAAAAGAAAAATCTAGGATACCAAAAGATATAAGACGAAAGGAGATACTATGGAAGAGAGAACAGTAAAAATAGAAACAGGATGGAAATTAGATAACAGTTATGCTAATCTGCCCATAACATTTTTTAGAAAACAAAATCCAACGCCTGTACGCTCACCTGAGATAGTCATTCTTAATCATCCTCTTGCAACATCCCTTGGGTTGGACGTTGAATCACTGAAAAATAGCGATTGTGCAGCAGTGTTTGCTGGAAACAAGATGCCAGAAGGCGCGTTGTCTCTTGCTCAAGCTTATGCAGGGCATCAATTTGGGCATTTTACTATGCTAGGAGACGGCCGGGCTCTACTACTTGGTGAGCAAATCACGCCAAAAGGAGTTCGCTTCGATATTCAGCTTAAGGGTTCAGGTAGAACGAATTACTCAAGAGGTGGCGATGGTAAAGCGGCACTTGGACCAATGCTGCGTGAATACATAATCAGCGAAGCAATGTATGGACTTGGTATTCCTACCACCCGCAGCCTAGCAGTGGTGACAACAGGTGAGTCAGTAATTCGCGAAACTAAGCTGACAGGTGCAGTTCTAACTCGCGTGGCTACCAGTCATATTCGAGTTGGTACTTTTCAATACGCTGCACAGTGGGGCACAGTTGAAGAACTTCGGGCTCTGGCTGATTATACACTAAAGCGACATTTTTCAGATGGTGACCATGCTGAAAATCGCTATCTTTTCCTACTTCAAGAAGTGATCAAGCGTCAGGCCTCACTAATTGCCAAATGGCAGTTGGTTGGTTTTATCCATGGAGTGATGAACACCGACAACGTGACCATTAGTGGAGAAACCATTGATTATGGTCCTTGCGCCTTCATGGATACCTATGATCCGGCAACTGTATTCAGTTCAATTGACAGTAAAGGCCGTTATGCCTATGGAAATCAGCCATACATTGCTGGATGGAATCTGGCACGATTTGCTGAAACTTTAATACCGCTACTTCATGATAACGAAGAGAAGGCTGTGGAATTGGCACAGGATGCAATTTCAAATTTTAATGAGTTATATCACAATAATTGGCTAGCAGGAATGAGAGCAAAACTAGGAATATTTAACGAAGAGCCACAGGATGAAACCCTTATTGAAAGTCTCCTTAGTATGATGCAGAAGTATGGTGCGGATTATACCAATACCTTCTGTGCATTAACTTTTCATAAGTTCTCGAATATGGCATTGTTTGACACTGAGTCATTTGCTACGTGGAATGAGCTATGGCAATCAAGACTTGGTAGGCAGCAGGAATCTAAGGACTCCTACCATCAGTTGATGAAAAACTCAAATCCTGCAGTAATCCCTCGTAACCATCGGGTAGAAGAGGCACTAGACGCTGCACAGAAACAAGGAGACTACAGTGTAATGGAAAAACTTCTTAATGTTCTTTCCAGCCCATATGCTCACTCGGCGGGGCAGGCTGATTACGCCACACTACCTGAGAAAGCTACCTGTAATTACCAAACCTTTTGTGGTACATAAAAGAGAAGTATTGGATTAATTGACTGATGTGAAGTAAAAATTAAAAAATAACTGTTATATTTTGTCATATTTACAATAATTATTGATTAGTTGTTGTGAAAAATGGTTGGATCATAAAAAATATTAGTGAGATTTGGGACACAACTTTAGTAACAGAGATTTGTAGCAAGCTTTCAATCCATGTAATGGGTTAGGCCCATTAAAATTTTACTTTATTTATTTATCAAACCATTTAATGTACACGTTTTTTATGTGGCAAAAAGTGTAAGAATATGCTAATATATTTAAATAAGAATCGCTACGAATGGTGTTCTATTTTGGGGTTGGTTTGTAAAAGGATACTACATTTTTAGTATGGTTGTTATTTATTTTTCATAAAAGACTTTTTACTGTGAGGTAGAAAATTAATTATTTCATTTGGGGGTGTATATGAGAGTTGTTAGTATCTCGAGCTTGAAGGGAGATGAAATCC
>Ga0302165_10000398_pt1 | contig 16055 bp, 15 predicted proteins | sample I_Fen_E3_2_FD_193499 | JGI IMG/M metagenome (GOLD analysis project Ga0302165, IMG submission 193499) | Peat permafrost microbial communities from Stordalen Mire near Abisko, Sweden - I_Fen_E3_2 | ecosystem: Environmental > Terrestrial > Soil > Wetlands > Permafrost | place: Sweden: Abisko...
AGCGACTAGCGACTAGCAACTAGCAACTAGCGACTGGAACGTCAAAGTCCCCACTCAAGCTTCGCTTGAATGGGACACCCGACGACTACGCGGATTCGAATAAGAAGTAGTGCCAGAGCTTACCTTCCTTTTCGACGACGACGGATTCGGTCTTCTTTCGGGTAAATGTCGCGATTGCGCGATGCCAAAAACGGTGAGCTCCGCGATTCGACTGCATCACGCGGACCTGCCAAAGCCCCGGAAAGTCAGTCCACACCCGATGGGCTGCCTCCATTCCAGCGCGCATGCGCCGGTACCTGCGAAGAACAAAAAACTCCGCCATGTCCCAGACAGGCCCGTCGTGGGAAGCCTCGGGGATGCTCTTTATCAAGATGAAGCCGGCCAACTTGCCATCGATCCGAAGGAGAAACGCATGGCGGTTGGGATCACTCCAATAGAGCGGGAGGTCGTTGTAGCCGAACCGGCCGTCAGGGCCCGGCTCGATTTCGTGAAACTCGCTGAAGTCATGGGCGTACAACTCCAGGAGATTCGCGAGAATCGGCTGTTGTTCCGGGCCGGCGGGAAGAACCTCGACGATCGCCGGTAGTTTGTCTGTGAGTTCCACGTTGCAGAATACGCCCAGCGGTATGGAAGGTCGAGCGGGATTGCTGGGCGACGGCTTGCAAGACAGCCGCGCAAACAGCAAACTGAATAGCCGTGAATACTTCTGAGAACTCTGGGTTGTTTCGGCTGTTGCCGTCGGTGGATGAGTTGCTGCGCGGCGAGGGGATACAAGCGCTCGCGGCGCGTGAGGGTCATGCAGCTACGCTGGCGTCGGCGCGAGGGTTTCTCAATTCATTGCGTGGACGAATCGCGAAGGGCGAGATGACGGAAGAGTTAGTTGCGAGTGCGATTGCGAGTGCTTCGCACGAGATTGAGCAGCGGCTCCAGGCGGCGATGGCGTATTCGCTGCGTCCGGTGATCAATGCGACGGGCGTGATCTTGCATACGAATTTGGGGCGGGCTCCGTTGAGCGGCGAGGCGCTGCGACATGTGGTGGAAGTGGCGCAGGGGTACTCGAACGTTGAGTTGGATCTGGCGACGGGGGAACGCGGGGAACGGGATGTGCATGTGAGTCGGTTGTTTGCGAGAGTGTTGAACATCCCCACCCCGCCAAAAGAAGGCGGAGTGGGCCACCCGCCGATTGAGAGTGCGGAACGCCACATTTCCCAACGGAAGGGAAATGTGGGCCACCCAGCTTCATCGCGTGAAGTCGCGACCATCGTGGTGAACAACAATGCGGCGGCGGTGCTGCTTACGCTGAATGCGCTGGCCGAGGGAGGCGAGGTCATCGTGTCGCGTGGCGAGCTGGTGGAAATTGGCGGGTCGTTTCGGATTCCGGACGTGATGGCGAAGTCGGGGGCGGTGCTGCGCGAGGTGGGAACGACGAACCGCACGCGCGTTGCGGACTACGAGCAGGCGATCACCGAGCGGACGAAACTGCTGCTGCGGGTACATCGGTCGAACTTCGAGATCACTGGGTTCACGGAGCAGCCGTCGCTGGAAGAGCTGGCGGCGCTGGGGAAGCGGCGCGGGATTCCGGTGATGGAGGATTTGGGCAGCGGGGACATTTTCGATTTGCCGTCGGTGGGTGTGCGCGGCGAGCCGACGATTGCGGCCAGCTTGCGCGCGGGCGTGGACGTGGTAACGTTCAGCGGCGATAAGTTGCTGGGCGGTCCGCAGGCGGGGCTGATCAGTGGCACGCCGGAGCTGGTGGCGAAGGTGAGGAAGAATCCGTTGTTTCGCGCGCTGCGGGTGGACAAGATGTTCTACGCTGCGCTTGAGGCGACGCTGCTGGCGTACGTGCGCGAGGACTACGACGCAATTCCGGCGCTGCGGATGATGCGAGTGACGGAGGAGCGGCTCGACGAGCGCGCTCAACATATTATGCGCAAGCTGCGTATTAGCGCTCCGCGGTTGAAGGTGGAAGTGGCGGAGACGCGGTCGGTGATTGGGGGCGGGTCGGCCCCGGGGGCGACGCTGGCGAGCCGGGCGGTGACGGTGTCGTCGGATGAGATCGGAGCGGATGAGATCGCGCGAAAGCTGCGAGAGTGGGAGACGCCAGTGATTGCGCGAGTGGAAAACGGGCGAGTGGTAATGGATTTGCGGACGGTGGAGCCGGAAAGGGATGCGGTAGTGGTGGCGGCGGTAGAGAGTATCGGTCGGTAGAGTTCCATATCGCGCCCTATCGCCCAAGGACGGCGATAGGATGGGGTAGCCGTCTGTAAGCGGCGCAGGACCAATCAGCCCGAGGTTCGCGAAGAGTCCATTCAGAACCAACGTGTGCGAATCGGTATATAGTTGCAGGGCTGTTGCGAGATAAACGAGAATTCCAAGCCAAGTGCTTATGAAGAGAGAGGGAAGTGAGTGCGAAAAATAGTGATCGTCAGTCTGCTCGTGCTGCTCGTCGCGGTGACCGCCAGCGCGGGAACCGTTGTGGTTAACTTTGATGACCTCACAGGCGCGGGCCTGGTGCCGGATGGATATGGCGGCATCAATTGGAGTGGAAACTGGACGTACTACGATTCGGCGCAACCACCCTATAACCCCAGTTCGCCGCCGAGCCGAGTGTATGACTCAAATGTCGCGGTATTTCCCCAGGACACCTTCAGCTTCGTGAATCCGGCGGGCGAGGTCTTTCTGGGAGCTTGGTTTGCGGGATACCCGGAGGCCACCATTACGTTCAATCTCTTCAACGGCGCAAACCTGGTATGGACGTCGAACACGCTGGCGCCGACGGATGTGCCTGCCTTCCTGACGTCCGGTTATTCCGGATTGGTTACATCGGTGCAGGTGTTGTCTCCGGAACCTGACACCTTCATCATGGACGATGTGACCTACAGCACCGTCCCGGAACCAAGCTCACTGATGTTGCTCGGTACCGGACTGATGGCGGGTATCGGGGCGATTCGGCGCAAACAGCGGGCGTAGCCTCCCTTATCGCAGAAGAAGCAGAGCGCGGAACTGAAGACAACGTCGTTCGCCGCGCAGGCATGTGCGCGGCGCGTCGGATTCGGTCAATGGTCGGCGATGTTTCATCGCGATCTTCCATCTTCCCTGATGGCGGGACATTATGTTTGCGCTGTGCGCTCCGCTCCCGCTATTCTCGAAAACATACCTATGAAACAAGCTGTTTTTCGCGAGAAGAATAAGGGGTATTACCGCGTTTTGCATACGCCCATCTGGATATGGGTGTTCTGGGTGCTGCCCGGATGGCCGCTGACGTTTGACCTGTACACGCATGGGCCGGACCGGCGGCATTGGATATGGCTGGCCGTGGTCATGGCGGCGGTGTTCTGGCGCGGGTGGCTGGGGCGGATGCCGGGTTGTGAGGATAGGCCGTACATCCATTATTACGGCGTGCATCAGCCGAACCTGTGGTATCGCGTGGTGTGTTACACCGCGGCATGGGTGGATATCATTGTTCCGTTTGCGCTGAATTTCATCGGCATGGCAGTGGCGGCGGTTACGGGCCAGTGGATGTTGAAGCAGATGTATCAGTACGGCTACTATCCGCTGGCGCTGGCGGTGGTGCTGGGGACAGTAATGAACCTGACTCCGCGGGCCAAGCGCGATACGTTTGGCGAAGGCGCGGAGCGGGCGTGGTTCTATATTGCGATCTGGACGGTGGTTCCGACGCAGGTGGTGAACTGGGGCGCATGGAGGCTGGGAAAGTTCATGAGCCTGGCTCCGCTGCCATTGGCGCGGACCCGCCTGGTGATCTGCCTGCTGTCGACGGCGTTCTTCTTCCTGCTGGGCGTTGCCGCGAAGTTGCCGAGGACACAGCGCTATTACACCGGGGTTGCGGCCGCGGGGGTATGAGAAGCAGCTGTTAGCCATTAGCTGTCAGCCGTCACCTAATGGCAAAAGCTGAGAGCTAGAAACTAAGAGCTGAGAGCTAACGGCTGAAAGCTAGTGCTCAAAGAAAAGCGGCCCGCCGGAGCGGACCGCTTGTTCATGAACTTGCGCTCGAGTTGTTAGACAGCCTGAACGTTCTCGGCCTGCCAGCCCTTGGGGCCTTTGACTACGTTGAACTGAACGGTCTGACCTTCCTGTAGGCTGCGGAAACCGCCGGCCTGGATGGCAGAGTAGTGTACGAAAACGTCTTCGCCGTTCTGACGGCTGATGAAGCCGTAGCCCTTCGCGTCATTGAACCACTTAACTGTTCCTTGTTCCATGGTGTTACATGTTCCTTCGAAATTGATGTAGCGCGATTCGAACGGATTGTGAAGCAGGCAGGGATACTGCAAGGCAGGAACTGCTGCGTACAACGTCGATCAATCGAGCAACTGTATGATAGCAGTGTACCTGCTAAACCCCAAGCACTTTTGTGGGTTACGAAGTGCAGCGGCGTAACTCTATTAGAATCAATTTGGTAGCCGGTTCGTAAAGTAGGAGCGCGCAGGAAATTTCTAGGGCCAATTGGAGCCAAGCCTGTTGTATGGTGGTAAACATGATCGTGGGGACGGGCATCGATATCGCGGAAACCGACCGAATCCAGCACAGCATTGAGCGATTCGGGCGACGGTTTACCGAGCGGATTTTCACGGCCGAGGAGATTCGCTACTGCGAATCGAAGGTCAATAAGTCAGAACGCTACGCCGCGCGTTTCGCAGCTAAAGAAGCCGGGATGAAGGCAATCGGGACGGGATGGAGCCGCGGAGTGCGCTGGCAAGACTTCGAAGTGAGTCGTATGCCGGGGGGAAGGCCGACGTTGCTTTTTCACGGGCGAGCAGGAGAGTTCTTTGCCAAGCTCGGAGCGACGAAGGCGCACTTGTCGCTGACGCATACGAAAGCGATGGCGATGGCTGTGGTGGTGTTGGAGAGCAGTGACTAGTGGCTGGTGGCTAGCAAATAGTTCCCAGTTTCCGGTTTCGAGTTTCAAAACCTGCGCAACCCCTTTTTTCCATTGTGAGGCGCAGGCGAAATTCATATTGCAGAGGGCGCTTGCGAAGGCAAGCGAGTCACCAGTCATCGGCCAATGCCTTTTTGAAACTCGAAACCAGAAATTTGAAACCGTATTTCGTTGAGAATTTCAACAAAAGCTGCATCATTTGCGGTGCGATTTGCAAATGTGGAAAGTATTCCACGCTCAACGTGAAATGTTGCTTGCAAAGCAGTTAGCCCAACTTGTTATAATCACCAACTTGGGTGACATGTATCACACCCGATCAGTTAGATAGCTCACAAATGGCGCCGAACGGGGTTGTCGGCACCATACCCGCAAAACTGGATAGCTTCGTACATGGCACAAATTTTTCATCGTAGTGCGAACAGCTTTTCGCGTCTGTCGATACTCGGGGTGCTGATTATAGTGACGGTTCTGCTAGGGGCTGCGTGGGAAATGCAGCGGGCACCGTACGTGACTCACCAAGGCGTGCGCCAGGCGCAACCGGTCCCATTCAGCCATCAGCACCACAATGCCGGATTAGGGATCGACTGCCGCTACTGCCACACCTCAGTGGAAGAGTCGAGCTTTGCCGGCATACCCCCCACCAAGACGTGTATGAACTGCCACTCGCAGATCTGGACGAACGCCGCGATGCTGGAGCCGGTGCGGGAGAGTTACCGGACGGGAGAGTCGCTGAGGTGGACGCGGGTCAATTACCTGCCGGATTACGTTTATTTCAATCACAGCATTCACTTGAACAAGGGCGTGGGCTGCGCCACCTGTCACGGTGCGGTCAACAGGATGCCCCTGATGTACCAGGACTCATCGATGCGGATGGAGTGGTGCCTGGAGTGCCATCGGGCGCCGGAGAGATTCTTACGGCCGCGCGACCAGGTGTTCAACATGAATTACGAGCAGCCGACTGCGGCGCATCCGGTGCTGCTGGCGGATGGCGCGAAGTTCACCGAACAGGTTGAACTGGGCACGGCGTTGAAGGCGCAGTACAAGGTTCGTACGGTGCAAGACATTACGAGTTGCAATACGTGCCACCGATAGCAACTAGCTTTTAGTAGCGGCTGAAGCCGCATTTTGAAGCAAAGTTGGAAATGCACCGCTGAAGCGGTGCTCCACCCAAGCGAGTTTCGGGACCGACGAGAAGATGGAAAAAGAGACGGAACAGCAGTCCGAGGCGGTATGCCCCAGCAAACTGGAGCTGGCAGAGGTGCGCGACAAGTTGGCGCGCGCCAAGAGCGGCCCCCAGTACTGGCGGAGCCTGGAAGAACTAGCCCAGACCGAGGGCTTTTTCGAGATGGTGCACCGGGAGTTTCCGCGGCAGGCGTCGGTGTGGCCCGAAGGAGCGTCGCGCCGCGACTTCATGAAGCTGATGACGGCTTCAATGGCCCTAGCCGGACTTTCGGCGTGCGTCAAGCAGCCCATCGAGCCTATCGTTCCCTACGTACGGCAGCCCGAGCCGATCGTGCTGGGCATTCCGCTGTATTTCGCCAGCGCGATGCCGTTCGGAGGCTATGCCGCGCCGGTACTGGTCGAAAGCCACGAAGGGCGTCCTACCAAAGTAGAAGGCAATCCTGATCACCCAGCAGGCGTGGGCAGCGACGTGTTCGCGCAGGCATCGATTCTCGACATGTACGATCCCGACCGCTCACAGTCGGTGACGTACACGGGATTCATCCGGTCGTGGAGCCATTTTGCGACCACGATCGCGGGGCAGCTGAATTCGCAAAAGGCGGTGCAGGGCGAGGGTATGCGCGTGCTGACCCGGACGGTGAGTTCGCCGACGATGGCGGCGCAGATGAGCGCGTTGCAGGCGCAGTATCCGAAGGCGAAGTGGGTGCAGTATGACCCGATCAGCCGGGACAACGTGCGCGCAGGCTCGCAAATGGCGTTCGGGCAGTACGTAGAGACGCGCTATAACTTCGAGAAAGCCGAAACGATTCTTTCGCTCGACGGCGATTTTCTTTCCAGCGGGTATCCGGGATTTCTGTTGTATGCGCGACAGTTTGCTTCGCGGCGCAATCCTGAGCTGAAAGAGAAAATGTCGCGGTTCTACATGGTGGAGAGCACTCCCACCAATACCGGCGGTAAGGCAGACCACCGCTTGCCGGTGCGCGCATCGGACGTGGAGCAGGTCGCGCAGGCCATCGCAGCTGGACTCGGCGTGGGTGGCGGCACAGCCAGGCCGGAGCAGCAGAGATTTGTGGCTGCGCTGGTGAAAGATTTGCAAGCGCACAAGGGTGCGGCGTTGGTGATCGCAGGCGATAACCAGCCTGCCGCTGTCCATGCCTTGGCGCACGCAATGAACCAGGCTCTGGGTGCTGTGGGCAACACCGTGATCTATACCGATCCGGTGGAAGCGAAGCCGCAAGACCAGGCGGCGGCGCTGAAAGAATTAGTGGGGGAGATGAACGCCGGGAAGGTGGACCTGCTGCTGATCGTTGGCGGCAACCCGGTGTACGACGCTCCCGCGGACTTGAAGTTTGCCGAAGCGATGGACAAGGTGCAGCTGCGGGTGCAGCACAGCGCTTACCAGAACGAAACGACCGATCACGTTCACTGGCACATTAACGCGACGCATTACCTGGAGCAGTGGGGCGATGTGCGAACGATTGACGGTACCGCGACCCTGATTCAGCCGCTGATCGCTCCGTTGTACGACGGCAAGAGCGAATACGAATTTGTCGAGGCGCTAATTGGATCGTCGGCAACGCCAGGTTACGAGATTGTCCGCAAGTACTGGCAGGGCAAGCTGACGGGCGACTTCGAGGCGGCATGGCGCAAGGCGCTTCACGACGGATTTGTGGCGGGAACGGCGTATCCGGCGAAAGCAGTCGCGGCGAAGGGTAGCGTACCGGCGGCAACCGCGAGCAACACGGGAGCGCTGGAGGTGATGTTCCGGCGTGATCCAACGGTTTACGACGGAACGTATGCGAACAACGCATGGCTGCAGGAAACTCCCAAGCCGATGACGCAAGTCTGCTGGGACAACGCAGTGGAGATCAGTCCGAAGACCGCAACTGCACTTGGCCTGAAAACGGAAGACATTGTCGAGATCGAAGTGAATGGCCGCAAGGTCAGAGGCGGCATCTGGCATACACCGGGACATCCTGACAACTCAGTGACCGTGTTCCTCGGCTACGGACGAACTAAAGCCGGACGAGTAGGGAACGAAGTCGGATTTAACGGGTACGCGTTGCGCGCCAGCGATGGCATGTACTATGCCGCTGGAAAGATGACCAAGGTTGGCGACGGCTACGGCTTTGCGAATCCGCAGGGCTGGCAGTTCATCGACCAGTCTGGAATTCCAGGCGCGGAAGACATGAGCGACCGGCACATCGTGCGCAAGGCCACGCTTGAAGATTTCATCAAGCATCCCGACTTTGCGAGGGAGCAGAGCGAAGCACCAGCGCCAGAGTTTTCGCTGTACACCACGAACGCGGGATTGCCCATTTTCAACTACACGGAAGCCAAGTGGGGCATGGCCATCGACATGAACTCTTGCATCGGTTGCAAGACGTGCGTGGTGGCGTGCCAGGCGGAGAACAATATTCCGGTGGTGGGCAGAGAACAGGTAAGGCGCGGCCGCCACATGAACTGGCTGCGCGTGGATGTGTATTACGAGGGCGGCGCGGAGAATCCGTCAGCGTATTACCAGCCGATTCCCTGCCAGCAGTGCGAGAACGCTCCATGCGAAGTGGTTTGTCCGGTGGGTGCGACGGTGCACTCGACCGAAGGGCTGAACGACATGGTGTACAACCGCTGCGTCGGAACGCGCTACTGCTCGAACAATTGTCCTTATAAGGTACGCCGGTTCAACTTCCTGCTGTGGCAGGACTGGGACACGCCGCAGTACAAGATGATGAGGAATCCGGAAGTGAGCGTGCGCAGCCGCGGCGTGATGGAGAAATGTACGTATTGCGTGCAGCGCATCACGTCGGGACGCATTGCGGCGGAGAAGGAGAACCGCGCAGTGAAAGATGGCGATGTAATTACGGCTTGCCAGCAGGCGTGTCCGGCGGGCGCAATCACATTCGGCAACTTGAATGACAAGAACAGCAAGGTAGCGAAGTTGAGAGCGGATGGCCGCAACTACGGATTGCTGGAAGATTTGAATACGCGTCCTCGCACCACATATATGGCGGTGGTGTTGAATCCGAATCCTGAACTCGAGAAGTCGGAGCAGAGCTAGATGGCGGGAGTAGAGGAAAAGAACGTGGCGTTGCTGGACGAGCCGCCGGTAATCAGTCCGGGTCAGACGTTTGACTCGGTGACCGATACGATTACCGATGTCGTCTTGAAGCGGCCGATTGGCCTGGCTTGGCTGGGAGGGTTGGCGATCGGTATGACCCTGCTAGGCATCCTGGGCATGGCCGTGACCTGGCTGTTGCTGCGCGGCGTCGGCATCTGGGGCATCAACGTCCCGGTGGCCTGGGGCTTTGCCATCATCAACTTCGTTTGGTGGATTGGTATCGGCCACGCCGGCACGCTGATCTCGGCCATCCTGCTGCTGTTCAAGCAGACGTGGCGCAACTCGATCAACCGGTTTGCCGAAGCGATGACGCTGTTTGCCGTGGCTTGCGCCGGCATGTTCCCGCTGCTGCACATGGGCCGTCCGTGGCTGGGCTACTGGATGTTTCCGTATCCCAACACGATGGGCGTGTGGCCACAGTTCCGCAGTCCGCTGGTGTGGGACGTGTTCGCGGTTTCAACGTACGCGACGATTTCCGCAGTGTTCTGGTTCGTGGGCCTGGTGCCGGACTTTGCCACGATGCGCGAGGAAGCAACGAATCCCTTTGCGCGCAAAGTTTACGGCGCACTGTCGCTAGGCTGGCGAGGATCAGCGAGGCATTGGACGCGCTACGAGGCGCTTTACATCCTGCTGGCCGGTATTTCGACGCCGCTGGTGCTCTCCGTACATACGGTGGTCAGCTTCGATTTTGCGGTTGCCATCGTTCCCGGTTGGCACACCACGATTTTTCCGCCGTACTTTGTGGCGGGCGCGATTTACTCGGGCTTTGCGATGGTGTTGGTACTGGCGATTCCGATCCGCAAGTACTACGGGCTGGAAGGCATGATCACGATGCGCCATTTGCAGAACGCGGCGAAGATCATGCTGGCGACCGGGTTGATTGTGGGCTACGGCTACTTCTTCGAGACGTTCGTGGCGATGTATAGCGGTTCCACGTATGAGCGATTCATGATTCACAACCGCTGGTTCGGACCATACGCGTGGGCGTACTGGTCGCTGATCCTCTTCAACATTCTGATTCCGCAAGTCCTGTGGTGGCCGAAGATCCGGCAGAGCACTACCTGGCTGTTTTTCATCTCGCTGGTTGTGCTGGTAGGGATGTGGCTGGAGCGGTTCGTCATCATCGTGACCAGCCTGCACCGCGACTACCTGCCTTCGTCGTGGGGACATTACACACCGACCCGCTGGGACTGGGCGACTTACATGGGGACTATAGGGTTGTTCACGGCGGCGATTTTTGTATTCATTCGCATCGTGCCGGCGATCTCGATCTTTGAGATGCGCATGCTACTGCCGCAGGCGGAGGTGAAGGAATGAGCCACGCCGTGACAGTGCCGAGCATCTACGGATTGTTGGCGGAGTTCGATACACCGACCGAACTGGTGAACGCGTGCAAGGCCGCTTACGCCGAAGGCTACCGCGAGATGGATGCCTATAGCCCGTTCCCGGTCGAAGAGGCGAGCGAAGCCATTGGGTTCCACAAGTCGGCGGTACCGTTGATCGTGCTCGTGGGCGGAATTCTCGGTGGATTGTCGGGATTCATGCTGCAGTACTGGATCAATGTAATTGCGTATCCGCTGAATATCGGCGGCAAGCCGTTTAACTCGTGGCCAGCGTTCATCGTTCCGACGTTTGAGATGACCATTTTGTTCGCGGGACTTTCGGGGATGTTCGGCATGTTCGCGCTTAACGGGCTACCGCGTCCGTATCATCCGCTGTTTCACGTGGCCCGGTTCTCAAAGGTGACGCGCAACAAGTTCTTCCTGTGCGTGGAAGCGATCGATCCCAAGTTTGATTTGGTGGGAACGCAGGAATTCATGGAACGACTGAAGCCGCTTTCGATTTCGGAGGTGCCGCATTGATTGCTCATGAGCATCGTGCCTGGCATGGAGATGGGAAGCGGCCGTTGGCATTTCGCTTTTCGCTCGTCGCTATTCGCCCGCTCGCAGTGCTGCTTTCGGCGGTATCGCTGTTTATTTTGGCGGGATGCCGTGCCGACATGCAGAACCAGCCGTATCAGCGTCCGCTGGTGCAGAGTGATTTCTATGCCGACAAGCGCGCGGCGCGTCCGCTGGTGGAAGGCACCGTGGCGCGCGGCAACGAACGCGCGGATGCGTATTTCTACACCGGCAAAATCGGCAGTGAGGACGGCAGCGTCATGCCATTCCCGGTAACGGCCGAGGTGATGCAACGCGGCCAACAGCGCTTCAACATTTACTGTGCGCCTTGCCACGGCGAGACCGGCGACGGTAACGGAATGATCGTGCAACGCGGGTTCAAGCGTCCGCCGTCGTACCACAACGAACGGCTGCGCAAGGCTCCCATCGGATACTTCTTCGACGTAATGACGAACGGTTTTGGCGTGATGCTCGACTATTCGCAACAGATAAAACCGGCAGACCGGTGGGCGGTTGCAGCTTATATTCGGGCGCTGCAATTGAGCCAGGGGGCAACGCAGGGCGACGTTGCGGCGGGCCAGCAGGTTGCTGTCGAACCGCCGAAGGGCGTGCTGATGGCGCCTCCGTATGACACGCAGGGCGCGAGCCAGCCGAGTCCGGCAGCGGCAACGGGAGGCAAGCAATGAGCCACCTGAATCCGCAAGTTGAACACGCAAATTACGCGGTGCCGGCTGAGATGGCTAGCTCGCAGAAGATTTACCTCGGCATCGGTGCGGTAGGGGCACTGGCGTGCATCGTGGGATTTGTGATGCAGCCGGAGCAGCTGATGCGCGGTTACCTGATCGGCTACATGCTGTGGATCGGGCTGAGCCTGGGATGCATGGCGCTGCTGATGGTGCAGCATCTGTCCGGTGGGTTGTGGGGATTGTCGATCCGACGCATTCTGGAGGCGGCGAGCAAAGGGATTCCACTGATGCTGGTGCTGTTCCTGCCGATCGTGCTTGGCAGGCACCATCTGTACGAGTGGATGAGCGGTGTAGGCGTCAACGACCGCAACGCGTGGTACCTGAACATGCCGTCCTGGTGGCTGCGGCAGGGGATCTACTTCGGCGCATGGCTCAGCCTGATGTATGTGTTGAACAAGCGCTCTGCGCAGCAGGATGAGCCGTCTGTTGTTAGACATCAGCCGCGCTTTCAACTCCTCAGCGGAATTGGCTCACTAGTGTATGCGCTGACGATTTCATTCGCCGCGGTCGATTGGGTCATGTCGCTCGATCCACACTGGGGCTCGACGATCTACGGAATGATCTTCATGGCGGGCGAGGGTCTTTCGGCGCTGGCGTTCTGCGTCATTATGCTAACGGTGCTGACCCGGTACAGCCCGATGCGCGAGATCATCAAGCCGGAACAGTTCCGCGATCTGGGCAAGCTGATGCTCGCGTTCGTGATGCTGTTTGCGTACTTCTCGTTCTCGCAGTGGCTGATTATCTGGGCTGGCAACCTGCCGGAAGAAATCAGCTTCTTCCTGAACCGCATTCGCGGGGGCTGGGGAGTGGTGGCACTGGCCATCATTCTGTTCCACTTCGCATTGCCGTTCGCGCTGCTCTTGTCAAAGGAACGCAAAAAGGATGGCCGGCGGTTGATCTGGCTGGCCGTCATGCTGATGTTCATGCGACTGGTGGACATCTACTGGTACGTGGTGCCGAACTTCGCACACGCACGCGGACATTTCTACTTCAGCCTGTGGTACCTGGTGGCGCCCATCGCGCTCGGTGGACTGTGGCTGGGATACTTCTTCTACAACTTACGGCAGCGGCCAATTTTGCCAGCGTATGAGCCGCAAATGCCGAGCTTATTGCACCAGGGGTCGGGACATGGCCACTAATCACGACGAATACAATCTGCTGAAAAATCCGGCGGTAGATTACGACCGCACCGACCTCAGTCCGCAGGGGATTCTGGTGTTCCTGGTGGGACTGCTGGTGGCTGGCGTTTTTGTCGAGCTGGTGATCTGGGGCATGTTTCATTTCCTGGCGCGGAGTCCGTACTTCGCCAAGGGCAATGCGAGTCCCATGGCACAGACCCAGAAGCACGCGCCGCTGAAGGTGGAAGGCAAGGACTTCGAGAACACGACCAACATCAACCCAGGGAACTTCCCTGAGCCTCGACTGCAAATCAACGACGTGGTGGAAATGGACGATCTGCTGAAGGCAGAGCACAAGGTTCTTTACGCGGAGCAGCCTTTCGCTGATCAGAACGGGACGATTCACATTCCGATTAACGATGCGATGAAGTTGATTGAACAACGGGGATTACCGGTGAGGCCGGCAGGCGCGGGGGCGACGGCGGCGAAGCCGGTGGCCGCGGCAACGGAAGGCAGCAGCAGCACACAGTGATTCAGGTGTGCGGGGAGTGAGATTCAAGCAGTGAAAAGCAGTTGGGTATCAGTAGCGATCAAAGCATTTTTGGGGGCGAGTTTGCTGGCCGGCGTTATGGCCGCGGCTCAGCCGCCGTCGTCGTTTATGCGCGACGGCAGTAAGCCGGCATCGCAGGTTACGCCAGACGACTTGAAGAATGTGGGCATCGATCAGCGACTGGATCAGGAATTGCCGCTGGCTTTGCAGTTCAAAGACGAATCAGGAAAGACGGTAAAGCTGGGCGACTATTTCAAGTCGGGCCGTCCCGTCATCCTGAATCTGGTTTATTACACCTGCCCGATGCTGTGCGGTGAAGAACTGGCGGGACTTTCAAGTGCGCTGGGCGTACTGAAGTTCACTCCCGGCAAGGAATATGAAGTAGTGACGGTGAGCTTTAATCCGGATGACACGCCTGAGTCGGCTACGGCAAAGAAGAAGATTTACATCGACCGCATGAACGAGCGTCTGGAGACGAAGACCGACGGAGCGGGATGGCACTTCCTGACCGGACAGCCGGCAGAGATCAAGCAGCTAGCGGATGCGATGGGATTTCACTACAAGCGCGATGCGGAGACGGGGCAGTTCATCCACTCCGCGGCGATCATGATCGCAACTCCGCAGGGCAAACTGGCCCAGTATTACTACGGCGTGGAGTTTTCGCCGAAAGATTTGCGCCTTGGCCTAATCGAGGCATCGCGCAACAAGATTGGCAACCTGGTCGACCAGGTGACGCTGTACTGCTTTCACTACGATCCGAAGAGTGGACGCTACGGCGCGGTGGTGACCAACATCCTGCGATTGGGCGGAGCGGCCACGATGTTGTTGCTCGGCGGATTCCTGATCGTGATGTACCGACGTGAACCTCATGAATCCCGCAAGGGAGCAGGACGGGCCTGATAGATATGTGGAAGAATTTGCCACTTTTTCCCGAGCAAGCGTCGTCGCTGGCGTCCCAGGTGGACGGACTCTACTTCTTCCTGATCGCGGTGTCGGCGTTCTTTACCGTGCTCATATTCGTATTGGTGTTTCTGTTTGCCGTAAAGTACCGCAAGTCGGCCCATCCGAATCCGGAGCACATCGAGGGTTCGCTGCCGCTGGAGCTGACCTGGACGCTGATCCCGCTTGGCATCTCGATGATCTTCTTCGCGTGGGGAGCGCTGATCTACTTCCAGCAAGCGCGGCCGCCGCGGGGCGCGATGGAAGTGTATGCAGTGGGTAAGCAGTGGATGTGGAAGTTTGAGCACGAGACCGGACAACGCGAGATCAACTCGCTGCACGTTCCGGTAAACCGCGATATCAAGATGATCATGAGTTCGCAGGACGTGATTCACAGCTTCTATGTGCCGGCGTTCCGCATTAAGCAAGACGTTCTGCCAGGGCGCTACACGTCAACGTGGTTCCGGCCGACCAAGGTAGGTACCTATCATCTCTTCTGCGCCGAGTATTGCGGCACCCAGCATTCGGGCATGATTGGCGAAGTGGTGGTGATGGAACCCACCGCCTATCAGGCGTGGCTGGCCAGCGGAGGCGCGTCGACCACCATGGCGGTCAATGGCAAGGAAATGTTTACCCAATTGGGCTGTGCCACCTGCCACCGTTCTGACGGTACGCAGGGTCGCGGTCCCAACCTGGCGGGAGTTTTCGGCAAGCCGGTCCAATTAGCCGATGGGCGCTCGGTCATGGCGGATGAGAATTACGTCCGCGAGTCCATTTTGAATCCGCAAGCGAAGATTGCTGCGGGCTTCCAGCCGATCATGCCGACGTTCCAGGGGCAGGTTACGGAAGAAGGCCTGGGAGCGCTGGTGAGTTACGTGAAGTCGTTGTCGTCCGCCAATGGCGGACAGCAGAAGGCCGAGGGCGGTGGGCTGCAACCGGCTGCGGCGAGCGCAAGCAACTAAGTGGGTTATCCCGAAGGTGCATGACATGGCAACTGCAGTACAGGCGACAGTCGAACGCGAAAACTACTTGAATGTGGATTACAGCCTGAAGTCGTGGCTGCTGACCAAGGACCACAAGCGGATCGCGTTGCTGTATCTGATTTCGATCACGGCAATGTTCTTCGTGGGCGGGTTCTTCGCCATGCTGATCCGGCTGGAACTGCTGACGCCGGGGGGCGACCTGGTGTCGTCAGACACCTACAACAAGTTGTTCACCATGCACGGCGTCTCGATGATCTTCTTCTTCCTGATTCCGTCGGTGCCGGCCGTGCTGGGCAATTTCTGCATTCCACTGATGATCGGCGCCAAGGATCTGGCGTTCCCACGGTTGAACCTGGCAAGTTGGTACATCTACATGATCGGCGCGATTTTTGCGCTGACGTCGATGCTGTTGGGTGGCGTCGACACGGGTTGGACCTTCTATACGCCGTTCAGCACCTCGTACTCGAATACGCACGTAATCGGGACCGCGCTGGGTGTCTTCATTGCAGGGTTCTCTTCGATCTTCACGGGCCTGAATTTCATTGTCACGATTCACCGCATGCGCGCGCCGGGGATGACCTGGAACCGCCTACCGCTGTTTTGCTGGTCGAATTACGCAGCCAGCGT
>Ga0302165_10000401_pt1 | contig 16036 bp, 18 predicted proteins | sample I_Fen_E3_2_FD_193499 | JGI IMG/M metagenome (GOLD analysis project Ga0302165, IMG submission 193499) | Peat permafrost microbial communities from Stordalen Mire near Abisko, Sweden - I_Fen_E3_2 | ecosystem: Environmental > Terrestrial > Soil > Wetlands > Permafrost | place: Sweden: Abisko...
CTGGGTCAACACCTTTAGCTACTCCAATCATATGCTCATCAGCAAAAGTTAAGTCATCACTTTTTTCAATAAACTTATCTGCTCCTACTCCACACACTGGACATTTTTCTGGGGCTGCTTCTCCTTCATAAATATAACCACACACTGTACAAACGAATTTTTTCATAATTTATTCCTCCTAAAGTTTTAATTTAATTTATTTCTTTTAATTTAATTTGTTAATTAATTAATTGGTTTCTTACTACATTTGTTATTATATAATAATTATTATTAATTGTAAATACTTTTTTGATAATTTTTTGAGATTTTTTATAAAATATTCTATTACTTCTATAAAAGACACACATTCTACCTTATTTTATTTTTATAGTAAATGTGAATTTTATCTGAAATTTTTATTATATATCTCTAAACGCTATTGTTTGAATGTTGAAATTTACGGTATAATGAAATTATACTTAATTTTATCTTGGAGGCGAAATTATTCCATTATATATATTAGGTCCACTTTATGGGACATTGTGTACCTAAAAATACTAAATTCCGCATTGCCAAGAATTGATTATCCCTAAAGGAATAATTTAAACTAAGATTCATATAGGGATCAAACCAGACCTGAATCTATTTTCACTTAATAAGGAGTGTTTTTATTGTTTGGATATGTTACTCCACTGAAGGCAGAAATGAAAGTAAAGGATTTTGCTAGATTTAAATGCTATTATTGTGGATTATGTTGTCATATAAAAAAAGAATTTGGTAATATACCTAGAATGTCTCTAAATTATGATATGACTTTTTTAGGATTATTATTAGATGCATTAAATCCAGAAAAATTAGAAGTTTCAACACATAGATGTTCACTTCACCCTACTGAAAAAAAAATTGTAATAGCTACTAATAAGGCTTTATCTTATGCTGCTGCTATGAATATCTCCTTATTTTATTATAAATTATTAGATGATGTACATGATGATAAAAATTTTAAAAGCAAGTTTTTTTCAGTTGTTTTATCACCTTATAAAAGAAAATTTGGAACTTCAATAATTAAAATTAATAATGATATAAAGCAATGCTTAAACAATCTTTCTATATTAAGATAATAAATCTTTTACTTCTATAGATGAAATATGTGATCCTTTTAGTAATTTAGTTGGCATAATCCTCCGTGATTATCCTTATAAGCTTATAAATGATTGCAAAGAACTTAGAATTACTTTATATACTTTAGGATATTCTATAGGAAAATGGATTTATTTAATAGATGCCTTAGATGATTTGAAATCTGATATGGAAAAAGAAAAGTTTAATCCAATAAATTTTTTATATAATAAAGATTCCTTAACATATGATAAATTTATTGAATTTATAAAGCCTAAAATAGAATTTACTATTTTAAATTGTGGTTATAGTTGCAAAGAAAACTTAGAAAAATTGCAACTTAATAGAAATAAAGATATACTATATAACATAATTGAACTTGGCTTAATGGATAAATACGTAAATGTTACTAAAAATCCCAAAAGTACAAATGAAACTAAAAGGAGCGATTTATAATGAACCCATATGAAGTATTAGGTATAAAGCCTGGTGCAACACCAGATGAAATAAAAAGTGCTTATAGAAAACTTATTAAACAATACCATCCTGATAAATTTATAGATAATCCATTAAAAAATTTAGCTGAAGATAAAATGATAGAAATTAATGAAGCTTATGATACACTAACAAAGAATTCTGGAAATACTAATTATAATTCTAACAGTTCTAGTAGTTATAGTAATGCTTCTAATTATAATAATTCTTCAAATACTTCTTATGAGTTTCAAGAAATAAGAAGAGCCGTTCAATCTGGAAATTATGCATTTGCTGAAAATAAATTAAATTCTATTAACAATAGAACTGCAGAATGGCATTATTTATATGGTGCAGTTCTAGTTAACAAAGGTTGGTTTGATTCTGGTCTTGAGCATATGAATACAGCAGTTAGTATGGATCCAAATAATTTAGAATACAGACAAGGTTTAAATTCTTTAAGACAAAGAAGTAACAGCTATTCTAATCCTTATTATAGAACTACAAACACTAATAATGCTGATGTCTGCAATTGTTGTATTGATCTTTGGTGCTTAAATACCTTATGTGAATGTGCTGGTGGCGGTTGTTAATTGAAATACTGTTAATTTTCTTATATTCTTGTGCTTAATAAAGAGGTGAATTTTATGAAATCAAAATATATTGCTGAAAGTGGACTATTAGTATCATTGACTCTTGTAATACTTTATGCTACTTCTATTATCCCAATAAGTAAGTTATCCATATTAACAGTTGCTTCTTGCTTAATTCCAATATCTATTATAAGAACTTCAATAAAAAACACAATATTAGTTTATATTGCCTCAAGTGTTCTTAGTTTCTTTTTAGTTACAACTAATATTGCTCTTTACTACACATTGTTTTTTGGAGTATATGGAATAATAAAATATCTTATAGAAAAAGCTAAAAATAATCCTATAGAATTATTTTTAAAGCTAATTTCATTTAATATATTATTAGGAATAATTTACTTAATTACTAAAAGCTTTTTAGGCATTTCAACTTCTAATTTTCCCTTATGGATTATATGGTTAGCTGCTCAAATAGTATTTTTAGTTTATGATTATGCTTTAACTTTAGCTATATCATTTTTTCTCAACAGATTTAATAAATATATTTAGGCATATTATTAAAAAGGTATTCAAAAAAACTTATAATAAAAACAAACAACAGAATTGATATTTTCAATGCTTCTTGCATAAATATCAATTCTGTTTTATTGCTTATGTTTTTTTCTATAAATTATTATATAGAATTACCTTGATTATAATTAAGGTTTATATTTTGAAATTAGTTTTCTTAGAAATTCAACTGTTTTTACTGGTGCTTTTCCTATAGATGTCTCTCCAGCTAAAAGAAAACCTGTCACACCTGATTTTATAAAATTATATATACATTCAACTTCTGAAATTGATGGCATTTTCCCATTTTTCATGCTATTAAAAAGATGGGTTGCTATAATTATATCTTTCTCCTTATCCTTGCTCACTTCATTTATTATTTTTTCTTCATATATTGGTGTATCTTCTATTGATGTTTCTGGAATCAAATCTCCTCTCCCTATAACAATTCCATCTACTTCACTTAAAATACTTTTTATATTATTTACGCCATTTATAGTTTCTATTTTTGCCCAAATTTTAGGTTTATACTCATTTAGAATTTTATCATTTACAAATGATTTTATTTCTTTAATATCTTCCTTATCTTCAACAAATGATTGACATATTATATCTACGTTATTCTTTATCCCCCATATTATGGCATTCTTATCTTTTTCACTTAATGAAATAGATTTTCTCTCTAAGCCCTTTATATTACAACCCTTTCCCTTTCTAATAATTCCGCCTCTTACTGTAATAACTCTAATAAGTCCATTCTTCCTATCTATAACATTAAAAAGCATGGTATTATCTTTTATTCCTATTTGGTTATAATCCTTTTGATTTAAAATTTTATTTTTTATATTTAGTGGAATTATCTTAGTTTTAATTTTGTTTATATTATTTTTTATTTCCTTATATTTATCTTCTCCACAAAAATAAATCTCTTCATCATCATAAACTTTATATATATATTCAAAATCACTAGACACTCTAACCTTAGTTCCTGAAATATCTAGAATTATCTCAATATTATTATTTATTTCTTTTGCTATTTTAAAAAATTCTTGAAATTCTTTTTCACTTCCATGTATAAAATTAAATCTTAATGCATTTACACCATTATCAATTATGCCCTTAAGCACAGTCCTATCTTTTACATTTGGCCCTACTGTCCCTATTATATACATACTATCCTCCAAATTATCTTTACTGTCTATCATACTGATTTACTTTTTTGAATATACCTAATATAAGAAATGTTATTAGGAGATGTTGTATTTGAAAAAAATAAAAATTATTTTTATAATTGTAATATTACTTTTCACTTTAAATGGCTGCAGTTTTCAAAATCCTAAATACATAAATCTTTCTTCAAAACCAAGTAATCATTATTATACTGATGAACTCGAAAATAAAATTTTAAATAATGAAACTTTTACTCTTTATGTATTCGATACTAATTTATATAAAGAAATAGAAGTTTCAAGTGAGGAAAATACTATAATTGAAAATTTTATATCTGCTCTAGTTGATGATAATTATTCTGATGATCCAATTGATATTAATGAATCTTTTAGATTAAAAATAGTGTTTAATGATGATAAATATTTAATTAAAATTTTTAATGATTCTATTGTTTCCATTTCTCCATGGGATGGAAATTATAAAGAAGATGTTATATCAATAAAAGATTTGCCTTTAAGATATAATTTATTTGATTTTTGTAATCATATTGCTAATAAGCCTTTATCTAAGTAAATTCTAGTAATATTAGCGTTTATAAAATATATGATTTATTTTTGCCCCTTATAGAATAATATTAGATAATATCAAAATTATGAAGAGGTACTTATCTTAAATACCTCTTCATAATGATTCTCTATTATGCATTATTTATAAAATACAAATTGCATCATACTACTACTACAATAATAAACAATCTAAAACTAGATACTTGAATCTTTAAAATCTCCTCTTATTAGTTTAGTTCATGGTAGATTTGGACTTTCTTATTATATATATTTTAAGATGAAAAAAGTAGGAATTTTTAATAGATTCCTACTTAGTGTCAATATCAAATTGATTGCCGAGTTCTGTATTAGATATAGCTTGTACTAAATCATATATAATTTTTTCATTTAGTTACTTGCAGAGCTATTCATTGAACACTATACTATATTATATAGTATATTCTTTACTATATACTAATAAAAACTCATGAAATGAGAGGGTTATATATGAAAAAAAAAGATATATTGGAATTAAAAAGACGTTTAAAAAAGGACGAATGTACATTTACCAGAATGTGTGGTTGCTATGTAGATTCCAAAAAAAATATTGTTTTAAATATTAAAGAAACTTTTTTAAATCTACAAGAGCAAGAATTTTTTAAATATTTAGAGATTGCAAGAAAAACATTATCTGGGACAATCGGAAATAATCTTCTAGAACTTAACTTTCCTCTTGATGAAGAAAATATAGGCGCTAGACAACATTTTCTAATGGAACTAAAAAAAAGTAAGTTAAAAGATGATGCTTTGCTTGATAGCTTCTATGAATTAATTATAGATAGTTATGACTACACGGGTAATTTTCTAATACTTATTTTTCACGATGCTTACGATGTTATTACGAAAACTACAGATAATGCAAAATTAGATGAATCAGAGGAAGTATATGAATATCTATTATGTGCAATATGTCCAGTATCACTTACCAAACCAGGTCTTAGATACTTCCAAGATGATAATAAAATTGGAGCACGTATTAGAGATTGGGTAGTTGAGTCTCCAAGTCTTGGATTTGTCTTTCCAGCTTTTACAGACCGTAGTACTGATATTCATTCTATTATGTACTATACCAAAAATGTAAAAGACCCACATCCCGAATTAATGGAAGAAGGACTCGGCTGTATTTCAAAACAAACCGCTACTGAACAAAAAGAAGCATTCAATACTATTATTCGTAATGCCCTTGGCAATGATGAGGAAAAATCTGATCACTTCTTCATAGAAATTCAAGAAAATCTTAATAACATGGTAGATGAACATGAGACTGTTAATAATAAGAATGCTGAGCCTATAATCTTGACTAATAATGCGATTTCTGACATTCTAATTGAAAGTGGGATTCCTAAAGAGATTACTGCAAAAATTGAAAAATCCTATACAGAAGAATTTGGTGATACGCCTCCTGTAGTAGAACATTTAATCGATACAAAAGCACTTGCAGCAAATGAACAAAGAAAAAAGGAACAAAGACTTGAAAAACAAGTACAAGCACTGCAAAATAAGCTAGAAAAAACAAAACAAGATGTTACATTAGACTCAGAAAACAAATCAACTTTGAATTCAGAGACTGATATCATGTTAGAAACTAATTCTGCCACTAATTTAGAATCAGCTTCCGACTCTAAGTTAGAATCAGCTTCTGACTCTGAAATAGAATCTGAGAACAATACTACTCCAAACTATGACATTGTACTTAAAGTAAAGCCTCAAAAAGTAACTCAAATAAAATCACAAATAATTGACGGAAAAAAATGTATTGTTATTCCTATGGATGATGATGAACAAGCTAATGTAAATGGTGTTAATACCTTGCTTTAATTCATTATAAAGTAAAACTTAGCTTCAGAGGGAGTTTTCTAGGTGCCCCTTGAGGGTAAATCTCCCTCTGAAGCTAAGATTAACTTTTTTCTTTATTTGAATGTGCCACCTTATTTGCTATTTCCTCTTCATAAGGTTCCAGATGTACACTGACATCTGCATTATCATTTAATTGTTTTCTTAGAGCATCTTGAATTTCATGAGTAAGTCTATGCGCCTCTTCAAGACTCTGCTGCGAATCGGCTAATATGTGCATATCTATGTGCATGTCATCAATGGTTCCTCGACTCCTTATCTTATGAACTCCCTTTACTCCTTGTTGTGCTATTACAATTTCCTCTATCTTGCCTGTATCAACTGCTTTACTATCTACTAAAATGCTACTAGCTCCTTTAAATATTTCATAAGCTGCTTGCAATATAAAACCAGCTACTATAAGAGATGCAATACCATCAACAATTGGAGGTACTCCTAATTTAACTGCAATAAGTGTAGCAATTACGCCAATTGTTACATATATATCACTTCTTGTATGCATTGAATCAGAAATAAGAATTGTACTATTTAACTCTACACCTTTTCTATGCTCATACTTTGCAACAAATATATTAATACAAAGAGTAATAATCATCACTATCAAGCTTTCTATAGTAACTTCTGGTTTAACTGGATCCATTAATTTAGTAACTGCACTAGTTATAATTTTAAGCCCCAGAAAAACCAACATAGCTACAATAAATAACCCTGTAAGTGTTTCAAACTTTCTGTGACCATATGGATGATCATCATCTATAGGTTTTGCAGCGATTCCTATGCCAATGAGTCCAATAATATTTGAAGAACCATCTGTTATTGAATGGAATCCATCCGCTGTCATACTTGAGCTGTTTATAATAGTGCCCATACTTATTTTTGCAACAGCCACCCCTATATTGGCAAACATGATAATCCATAGTACTTTTTTTATCTTCATAAAGTTATCCATTATCAAAATAACACCTACTTTTAATTAATGAATTTTATTATAATATACCCAATTGATTATCAATTAGAAATATATTTATTATCATTATAATATGTTTCAGTTCAATATATGTCAATATTATAAAGAATACATTTTCCAATAGAAAAGGTTATCAATTGATAGTAAAATATAACTGATAACCTTTTCTAATTAGGTTTAAATAAATTAATAGAAGTGAAAGATATTATGGTTTATAAACAAAGTTTAGCTTATAGCAAAGATTTAATTAAATGAATATGATAGAATAATAGGTGAAAATTGATGACTATGTATACTATATAAGTCTATTTATTATAAAAGAAATAATAGTAAAAATATATATATTATGAATCACTAGATAATATATTAAAATTAAATACTTAATTCTATAATATTCTTAAATATAAAAAGTACCACTAGATTTTATAATCTTGTGGTACTTTTTAGCTAGCGAAACTAATATTTTATTTTTTAGATTCCTTTTTCGTAGTTCTCTACCATTCTCTTTACCATTTCTCCACCAACGCTTCCGTTTTGTTTAGAAGAAAGGTTCCCTTTATCTGCATTTTCATAATTTTGTAATCCTATTTCTGATGCAACCTCAGTTTTTAATCTGTTTAAACCTTGTTTTGCTTCCGGTACTAAATTTCTATTACTTCCATTATTGTTTGAAGCCATATCAATCTGCCTCCTTAAAATTTTATATTAATAATCTGCCGGCAGTAATATATTAACCACTATGATAAATTATAACCTATATAAATGTTAACAAAAGTAGTATTTATAGCTTGTATCAGATAACTTTGGATATTTTCCCTTTATAATTATTTTTTACTTACAAACGACATTAAATTTAGTTAATATAATTCCTATACTCTCATCTACTAATTCATGGTATTATAATATTATTACAAATAAAATTATACTTTTAAATTAGCTTATTCTAAAACTTATAGTTATTATAATTTTACAATTGGAGGGTATATTATATGCTTAAAGTGGATTTTCACGTCCATACAACTTCTTCAGATGGAGTTCTTTCTCCCACAGAAGTTGTTCAAAGAGCTCATAAAAATAATGTTAAATACTTAGCTATAACTGATCATGACACTCTAAGTGGCTTAAATGAAGCTTTTGACGAAAGTCTTAACCACAATATCACTTTAATTCCAGGCATTGAATTATCAACTCAGCACAATAATGAAAGTGTACATGTTTTAGGTTTTTTTAAAGATGATAGCTTTAAAAACGAAGAACTTATAGAAGAATTAACTAAAATTAAAAATCATAGAATTATTCGAGCAAAAACCATAATCCATAAACTTAAAGAAGAATTTAATATAGAAGTTAATTTCGAAAAAATTCTTAGGGATGCTAAAGACACTATTGCAAGACCCCATATCGCTAGGGAAATAGTGAAATGTGGTTATCCTTACACGGTTGATGAAGTTTTCGATAAATTTATTGGTAAATCTTGCAAAGCTTATGTTCCTACTTTAAAATTATCTACTAATGATGGAGTAATTCTTCTGAAAAAATATAATGCTCTTGTATTTTTAGCCCATCCTAAATTGATTTTTAATTCTAATATAAATGAATTTTTAGATATGAACTTTAATGGATTGGAATCTATTTATTATCAAAATACAGATGAGGAAAACCACAATTTTTTAAAATTAGCAAATGAAAATAATTTATTAATTTCTTGTGGTTCTGATTTTCATGGTAGTTTAAAGACAGATACTCGTCATGGGGATATTGGTTCTATGGAACTTCCATATGAATACTTATCCAACTTACTTTCTGCCTTAAATATACCACTAACATCTAACTTCCAAGAATAATATAAATACCCACAGTGAATGCGTATAACCTGCGGAAATCAATAATACTCTGTTGTGACCGTTACTGAGAAGTTGGCTGTGGATATCTATAAATAAATTTTTATATAAAAAGAGATATCATAAAATAGCTTTATTAAGTCATTTTATGATATCTCTTTTTTGTATATATATGTTTTTATGTTATAGATTTCTTATAAATACCCAACTCCTAAGTTATACTTATACTATGAATATATAACCAGAACTAGAAATAAGGTGGAATGTTGCATCAAACTCTTCAGCTTGCCACCTTATTTCGGCGGATATCCGCATAACTATGCTTCTATTAAGAAAGCTCTATAACCTTTCATTGTTTCAAATATATCAACTTTACTTGCAACTTCCCATGGGGCATGCATATTATGAAGTGCAACTCCACAATCTATTACTTCCATATTATATTGAGCTAATATGTATGCGATAGTTCCACCACCACCAACATCTACCTTACCAAGTTCTGCTGTTTGAATTGAAACATCATGTTTCTCCATTATACTTCTAAGCTCTGCCATATATTCAGCATTAGCATCATTACAGCCTGATTTTCCTCTAGCTCCAGTATATTTGTTAAATACCATACCATGACCAAAAAATGCTGCATTCTTCTTTTCCATTACAGCTGGATAATTAGGATCAAAAGCTGCGCTAACATCAGATGATAACATCTTTGAATTAGTAAGACATCTTCTTAATTTAAGATCTGAATATCCTTCAACTCTATCAATAATTTCTGCAACTATATTCTCAAAGAATCTTGATTGCATTCCAGTAGCACCAATGCTTCCCACTTCCTCTTTGTCAACCAAAAGGCAACAACAAGTCTTATCAGTTTCCTTTATGTCAAACATAGCCATTAATGAAGTATATGAGCATACTCTATCATCATGTCCATAAGCCATAACCATACTTCTATCTAATCCGTAATCTCTAGCTTTTCCTGCTGGAACAATTTCTATTTCAGCTGATAAAAAATCTTCTTCTTCAAAATCATATTTTTCTTTAAGTATTTTTAAAATGTTAGCCTTAACAGCTTCTTTTTTAGTTCCTTTTAAAGGCATACTTCCAACTAATACATTAAGATCTTCACCTTCAATTACCTTATCACCTTTTTTGCCCATTTGATCTCCAGCTAAATGAACTAAAAGATCAGATACTCCAACAACAGGATCATTATCATCTTCACCAATGCAAATGTCTATTACAGTTTTATCTTTTTTTACTACTACTCCATGTAGTGCTAATGGTAATGTAACCCATTGATATTTTTTAATTCCGCCATAATAGTGTGTATCAAGTAATGCTAATTCACTATCTTCATAAAGCGGATTTTGTTTTGCATCTAATCTTGGTGAATCAATATGAGCCCCTAATATTTTTAATCCCTTTTCAACTGACTCATTTCCTATAATAAATAAGGCAATTGTTTTTCCTTTATTATTTGCAAAAACTTTATCTCCTGGTTGTAACGTTTTATTATCTCTAATAAAACCTTCTATGTCTTTATAACCTTGCGCTTCTGCGAGTTTTATTGCTTCTTTAACACATTCTCTTTCAGTTTTGCATGTAGACATAAAATTTTTATAACCTTCACAAAATTCAAATACTTCTTTAACCTGTTTATTATTATATTTACTCCATGCATTCTTATTTAAATCTTTTTCTTCATTCTTCATAATTATTACTCCTTTTTTAACAATATTTATATACCATTAAGATCATTCATTCTACCTTCGATTACATCAACTGGTGTAATTTTAGACATTAATGTATATCTATAGTTAACTGCTGCTGCTTCTATAATAACTGCAATATTTCTACCTGGTCTAATTGGCACTGTTAATTTTTTCACGTCAGTTCCCAGTACATTCATATATTCATTATCAATTCCTAGTCTATCATAATCGTTGTCATCTTTCCAATGTTCAAAGTGCATAACTAATTTTACTTCTTTTTCTTCAACTACTGAACTTAATCCATATAACGTTGTAACATCAATAATTCCAATCCCTCTAACCTCTAGCATCCCTATAGTTATTTTAGGAGATCTTCCTATTAATTGTCCATCTATTTCTTTTATGTCAACAGCATCATCAGTAACGAGTCTATGTCCTCTTTTTATCAACTCTAATGCAACTTCACTTTTTCCTATTCCACTTTCCCCAGTAATTAATATACCTATCCCAGAAACATCTACTAAAACACCATGTAATCTTGTTTCTGGAGCAAGTTTATCTGCTAAATATATAGTAGTCTTGCTTATAAATTGTGTACTTACTAGATTACTTCTAACAAACCATACTTTATGCTTTTTTGCTTCTTTTATGAATTCAGGATGTGGTTCTAATCCTCTAGTTATAATTAAACAATTTATATCAAAACTAAAATATTTTTTCACTCTTTTTTTTCGCAGTTCTATTTGCATATAATCTAAGAAGCTCCATTCGGCTTTACCTATAACTTGTATTCTTTCTGGCGCAAAATAATTGTAAAACCCTGCCAATTGTAGTCCTGGCCTATTTATATCATTTACTGAAATTTCTACATCTTCTTTACCTTCTACTAATACTTCTAGATTTAAATCATCTATTAGCTTTTTAACTGAAACTCCCACTCTCATCACCCTTTTTTTCTATTTTTAGGTTCTATCTCCTCTAGTTGTGCTTTAAAATTTCTTTTAACATTATCTATATATCTTTTTCTAAGTTGTGCTTGTAACTCTTTTTCTTCTTTTGTTAGTTCTCTTTCTTTACTAAGTTTGTATAATAAATTAATCTTTTCTACAACATCATCTATTTTTATATTTTTAACATCCATTATATTTTCATCCTTTCAATACTATATATAAATAATTTTACCATTTAAAATAATATAATCAATATGAAATTTTTCGACACAATTAATTTGTTTCTACTAATCAATGTCGAACACTTCTTATGTAAAATATATACAATTATGTTTTTATACGGCACATAATAAATAGAAAAATATATTTAAAAGCGCTTTGTTCTACTTTTATGTTAATCTTTGTCATTAAATGTAATATGAAATATTTTTACAATTTTCACTTTCTTGTTTATAATAAATATATACCAACAAATAATTATGGGAAATAGAGGTGTAATTATGAAATTTTTGGTACTTTTAAAACTTAAATGCAATATCTTGTTTAGGAAATATTTTCTTAATTTGTTATTATTGTTCTTTTCGCCAAGAAAAAACTTTATAATTATCTTATCTCAAAATTTGGACAAGCATATTGTTTTATATCAAAAAGAATTACTTTATGAATATAATTATAAACAACATAATTCCAAATCTGCTAAAGATATAGCTGCTTAGAATAAACATTTTTACTAATATATAAGTGTTTATACCAAAATGCTTTAAGATAATAAGTTTTTCATTCTAATTTTATAAAATTAAAGCCTGAAAGTTAGATTTAATCAAGCTTTCAGGCTTTAATAATCCTATACTTTTCTTATGCGTAAAAAAACACCTCATTACTGAGGTGTTGAATTCAATCATAGTTCCCAACATGCCGTTCGCCTATATATTCAATACCTGCGCCTCGCAGGTGGGTTAAACGCAATTCACTGCTGTCATCTTCTGTCACAATAAGTGATTAAATGAAGCCCGACATTCATGAATATATTGTAAATCCCGATAATGTCATGTAGGTTGAACATCATAAGCTTTATCGTACATCTCAGGAATTCTATAATTTAATTATATCATAACTTTTTATATTTTCAAGAATATTTTAATGGTATATTTTTACTCATAGTAATCGTTTAAAATATCTTCCATTTCTCCATCAGTTAATTCATTAGAGAATGCTGCTATAAATTTAAAATAGCTAGCATCACCATTTTCCATTCCAAGTTCTTTATATTTGGCTTCTATTTCAAATTCCTCCATTATGTCTTCAATTATTGATTCCACATTGTCTACTGCAATATCTCTTAAATATGGAATATAATATTCGTTATACCATTCATCGCTTTCTGGTTCAAAATCACTTTCTTCAGTTGAATAAGTTTTTGCTGAACTTAACTCTTCCTTATCAAAATCATAATAAAATCTTATTATAACATAATTACTTTTTTGTTTTATTTCTTCTATGTCTGCTAAGTCATTATCTGCTAAATAGTTTATTATTTCTAAACTCTTCATTAATTTCACCTCTCTACTTAGTACAATAATTTTTTATATTCTTTTTTTATTTCTTCAAACTCTTTATCATCTTCTACAGCATTCAATTCTTCATTACCATCTTCATCTATATCTACTCTAAAAGCAAACATGTCTTCGCTGTCTTCACCTACTGGTGATAATAATAAATAACCTTGTTCTCCTAAATAAACTTTTGCTATTGCCTCAAAATCAACTTTATTTCCATCTTCATCTTTAAATGACATTATTTCTTTTTCTTCCAAAACGTTCACCTCATCTTTTATTTCTAACTTTATTATATGATATTTCATATTTTTGTCTATATTTTTTTCATATTTTTTCTACAATTTATAGTTATTTTTTTAATTTTCTTTTTTTATTCACAATTTTCGATTCGCAATGCGTGAATTATATCTATATTCTAACAACTAAAAATCACATTTTTTCTTGAACATAAAATAAGCTCAATGCATTTTAAATATATTGCATTGAGCATTTTGATTCAAAATTTATATAAAAATTTTTTTACTTTATGTTTTCTAATTGTAAGATGTCTTTTGTAATTTAAACTCTCCAAAAACATTATAAATATTTTTATTCCTTGATTTTGCCACTACTTTTACTATTGCATATGCTATTACACTATCAACAGAATGATGTAAGATAGTTCCTACAGCTGTTACTATTAATAATTGATAAACATTAAACCCTATAAATGGTATTACCACTAACATTTCTAATAATCCATGAATAGGTGCTGTAATAATTGCTGCTTTAGTATAACTTTGATTTTTCATAATTATTCTTGCTCCAATATACCCTACAACAATATGTGTGGCTGCTCTTGCTACTACTGGTGCTGGTGTTCCCGATATTATAAATCCAATTGTAGAACCAATTCCAACTACAATTGCCACAGCTGGTGATATAAGCATTGCTAACATCATTGGTACATGTGCAGCTAATGTTGCTGTAAATGGTGGAATAATAATCTTTAAAAATCCAAATTGAATAGGAATTATAATTGCAAGTGCAGTAAGTAATCCTGCATATACCATTTGTTTAATTTTATTGTTCATTTTTTTATTTCCCCCTTATTGCCCAACTGTATATACACTAGTATATATCATCTCTACTTGCAAGTAAATATTTTTTATAAAATTTTGTACAGTTTCATATAATAACTTGAATTTTAAATTCTTTCTATAATATGTATTTATTTCACACACCTTTTATAATATAATTGATTTTATAAACTATATTTATACATCATAGAAATATATAATTCTATAATATTATCTTTTAAATTATAGATTCAAGGCGAGGAGATTATAAAACATGGAAAAAATAAATATACTTGGTACTGGTTCTGCTATGGTTACAAAATGTTATAATACGTGCTTCACTTTATCAAAAGATCACGAGCATTTTCTTATAGATGCTGGTGGAGGTAATACCATACTATCAAATTTAGAGAAATTAAACATATCTATAACTCAAATACATAATATGTTCATATCACATAATCACAATGACCATATATTAGGCAGCATTTGGGTTATTCGTGCTGTAGTTCAAAGTATATTAAATGATAAATATACTGGAAACTTAAATATTTATTGTCATGAAACTTCAATAACTGCAATAAAAACAATTTGTTCATTTGTTCTTCAAAAAAAATTCTTAAAATTATTTGATTCTAGAATCTTATTTAATGAAATTGAAGACAATTATACAACTACCATATTAAATAGAACTACTACTTTTTTTGATATACATAGTACTAAAGATCTCCAACATGGTTTTAAAACAATATTATCAAAAGGTAAATCTTTAACGTTTTTAGGAGATGAACCTTACAGAGAAACTGTAAAAACTTATAGCGAGAATGTAGATTATTTATTTCATGAAGCATTTTGTCTTTATTCTCAAAGAGAAATTTTTAAACCTTATGAAAAACATCACGCCACAGCAAAAGATGCATGTAAAAATGCTAAAGATTTGAATGTTAAAAATATTATTTTATATCATACAGAAGATAAAAATTTAGAAAATAGAAAAGAATTTTATATAACTGAAGGTAAAGAAGAATTTGATGGCAATATTTATATGCCTGATGATTTAGATGTAATAGAGCTAATATAGATATCAAACAATTATGTGAATATCCCACCGAAATAAGGGGGCATGCATTTGTTCCAGTTACTGAAGATATTGATGACGGTTAATATAAATAATATACAACAAAACGATTATTAATTAAAACTTTATTAAATAAGAATAAATAAAATCCCCTAAAAACCCTGTCAATATACCAGTACTATGGTAACTATAAATATTGTCCACTGCTTTCTTACTTTTTTCCGTCTTATTGTTTACATTTTTTAGTTTAGAGTATGCCTTAAATGTATATATATCAGAAATGAAGGTCATGCTTTTGTGGAGGCGTTACATCAGAGGATTTAGCTGTAGATATTTCTTCAGTAGAAGTTGTTCCATTTTTGCATGTCCTAAGCTTGCCTTAGGAGCATGCAGAAATGGGTACAACTTCTACTGTTAGAAATTCATAGCTAAATCCTCAGTAACCCGAACAAATGCATGACCTTTATTTCGGTCGTTTATACAATTACCCTAATATTTTTTTTGCAATTTCCACTGATTCTTTTGCAT
>Ga0302165_10000403_pt1 | contig 16027 bp, 13 predicted proteins | sample I_Fen_E3_2_FD_193499 | JGI IMG/M metagenome (GOLD analysis project Ga0302165, IMG submission 193499) | Peat permafrost microbial communities from Stordalen Mire near Abisko, Sweden - I_Fen_E3_2 | ecosystem: Environmental > Terrestrial > Soil > Wetlands > Permafrost | place: Sweden: Abisko...
CCTGTTTGAAATTCCTTAAATTATCTTCATCTTCAATAACAAATACCTTTTCAACTTCAGTACCTTTTTCAATTATATCTCCAAACTTTTTACCAAACCCAATACCTTTACCAAAAAGTAATCTTTCTTCTTCATTTATTTTTACAGAAACTATATTGTTATTATAAGATTTTAATACGACTGCTGAATCAATAATTATACTCATATTTTCACCCTTTTTATTTTTAATAAAAATTGTAACATATTACATGGTATTGTGCTCAATTTTTAGAATATCATGTAAAACATTAGATAATTTTATTTGTGATTTTAATAATAGAACTATTTCTATAAACTAAAGTTAATTACTTCATCTTGTCCTGCAACAACGTTTTTATTAACATTCGCCTTTAATTCTTTTACAATATCCATATTAGTAACTAAGACTGGGGTGATTAAAGAAAATCCTTTATTTAAAATAAAATCTCTATCTATTTTTATAATTGGTGTTCCAGCTTTAACCCTAGTTCCAGTCTCAACTAGTTGTTGAAATCCTTCACCATTTAAAGAAACTGTATCAATTCCTATATGGATTAATAATTCAGGTCCATTAGAAAGTGTTATAGCAAATGCGTGCATTGTTTTAAATACTAATGTTAATTCTCCATCAGCAGGTGAAACTATCACATCACCAGTGGGATCTATAGCAATTCCATCACCAGCTAATTTTTCAGCAAATACTTTATCAGGTACAGCAGATAAATCAATAGTTTTACCAGTTATAGGTGCGATTAATTTTATTTCTTTATTTGAGTTTTTCTTAAAAAAATTAAACATGTTTATATTCCTAACAAATCAGGAATGTTCACTTCCTTTCTTTTAATTATTTATATTTAGGTATACTCCAAAATATAACACGCCATTGTTCGAGTCTATTTTGTGTAGTATGTATTTAGTAGTAAGAAAAAGGCACAAGCTTACTTGAAGGTAAACTTATGCCTGACTTAACAGTAACACATTTATAGTGTTTATTATATTATCTAAAATAATTTGTGTCAACAATAAAAAAAGGTATTGATTATTGAAAAAAAATATAGTAGTATAAAAGCACATTAAGAAACATATAATTTAATATCTGGCGTGTAACCGATTAAATGGGCATTAGCTGAAAGGGATAATTTATCCTTTTCAGCTTTTTTATTTGTCTCAATTCATAGAAGTTTTTAATAAATCTTTATTGTATTTAGGGATGTAAAAAATCCTTGAAATAAATTTTTTATATGGAGGGAATTATATTATGATGAAGTATCTACAAAAATTAGGAAAATCATTAATGCTTCCAGTAGCTTGCTTACCTGTTGCAAGTATTTTAATGGGGATTGGCTATTGGATTGATCCTACTGGTTGGGGAGCAAATAGTGTTATTTCAGCTTTTTTACTTAAGGCAGGTAGTGCGCTAATTGATAACATGGGAATTTTATTTGCAATTGGTGTAGGTGTTGGAATGTCTGACGATAATGATGGTACATCAGGGCTTGCAGGTCTTGTTTCGTGGCTTATGATTACTACTTTATTAGCTCCAGAAGCTGTTGCAATGTTTAAAGGTGTTGATGCTAAAGAAGTACCAGCAGCCTTTAGCCATATTAAAACTCAATTTGTTGGAATTTCATCAGGTTTAATTGGTGCAGCTTGCTATAATAGATTTAAAGGAGTTAAATTGCCAGATGCATTAGGTTTCTTTAGTGGAAAAAGATGTGTTGCAATTGTAACATCATTATATTCAATTATCGCAGCTCTATTATTATTCTTTGCTTGGCCTCTTATATATGGTGGATTAGTAGCCTTCGGTGAAGCTATTATATCAACAGGTGCTATCGGATCTGGTATTTATGCATTCTTTAATAGATTATTAATACCATTTGGTCTTCACCATGCTCTTAATTCTGTATTTTGGTTTGATGTAGCTGGAATTAATGATCTTGGTAATTTCTGGTCAGGTAAGGGAACACTAGGAGTAACTGGTATGTATATGACTGGGTTCTTCCCAGTAATGATGTTTGGATTACCAGCAGGCGCATTAGCTATGTATCACACAGCTAAAGATAAAAAGAAAAAAGCAGTGTATGGTTTGTTATTAGCAGCATCTATTTCTTCATTTTTCACTGGTGTAACAGAACCATTAGAATTTGCATTTATGTTCTTAGCTCCAGGATTATATGTAGTGCATGCAGGTTTAACAGGAATTTCTGCTTTTGTATGTACATTATTACCAGTGAGAGCTGGATTTAACTTTAGTGCTGGTTTTGTAGATTGGTTCTTAAGTTTTAAGGCACCTATGGCTGAAAATCCAATTATGCTAATTCCAATTGGTTTGGCATTCGCTGTTATTTATTATGTAGTGTTCCGTTTTGTAATTGTAAAATTCAACTTAAAGACACCTGGTAGAGAAGATGATGAAAGTGAAGAAATCAATGCAAATCTTGCAAATGATGATTTTACACAAATAGCATCTATTATACTAAAAGGTGTTGGAGGAAAAGAAAACGTAACATCTATTGATAATTGTGTAACTAGATTACGTTTAGAAATTAAAGACCAATCAGTAGTAAGTGAAAAAATTATTAAATCTGCAGGTGTGGCTGGCGTTATTAGACCTGGCAAAACAAGTTTGCAAATTGTAGTTGGAACACAAGTGCAATTTGTAGCAGATGAATTTAAAAAATTATGTAAATAAAGTTATTTGTAATAGTTAAGTATATCACCAATCAATCATTTATCAATATAACAAAATTATGAATTAGTTCATAATTTTAAAATTAATATATTTGAATAACCTCGATAAGTAAGTAGTTAAATAAACTAAAAATACTTAACGAGGTTATTTGGATTTAATGTTTTTTACTTTATAAAATATTAAAGGAGATCATTTAGTATAATTCATAATGATTAAAATTACTTGCTTTTTTTAGTAATTGTTATAATATAAAATTTAAGTGGTATTAAGAATATAAAATGTTAGAACGTTTAAATAAATATTAGTTATGAGTCTGGGAGGCGATGACTTTATGGAAGGATTGACGAGAGAAGAAGAAGTTATAAAATGTCTAATTGAACTTGAAAACAATAAGAAAAAAGGTATAACAGCAGCTGAATTAAGTTCATATATGGGATTAGATCGTACAAATATAAGTAGATATTTAAATAAATTATACAAAGAGAAGAGAATAAATAAAAAGGACGGGAGGCCTGTTATATATAATAGTATTGAGAAGTTTGAAGAAGATAGTGATTCAATTGAAGATGAATCAGCACAAATAGTAAAAAATCAAGATAGTTTAGAACTGCTTGTAGGAGCTGAGCAGTCACTTAAGTTGCCAATACAACAAGCAAAGGCTGCAATATTATATCCACCTAGAGGACTGCATACTCTTATATTGGGGGAAACTGGTGTGGGAAAATCATTGTTTGCTGAAGTTATGTACTATTTTGCTAAAGAGTCAAATATGATAGTTGAAGAGGCACCTTTTGTTAGATTTAACTGCGCAGATTATGCGGATAATCCACAATTAGTTGTAGCCCAAATATTTGGGGTGAGAAAGGGCGCATTTACTGGTGCTGATAATGATAAAGAAGGATTATTAAAGAAAGCAGATGGTGGAATATTTTTCTTAGATGAAATACATAGATTATCACCACAAGGACAAGAAATGTTATTTACATTCATTGATAAGGGATATTTTAGAGCACTAGGAGATACTGATAAAAAAATAAAGGTTGAGGTACAAATTATAGCTGCAACAACTGAACAACCTCAATCATTCTTGTTGAAAACATTTACAAGAAGAATTCCTATGACGATAGTTTTACCGCCATTAAGAGAACGAAAATTAGAAGAAAGATATTACCTTCTAAATGACTTTATAATAGCAGAATCATTAAGGTTAGGGAAGAGTATATATGTAAGCAAAAATGTAATTATATCATTTTTACTATATGATTGTCCAAATAATATAGGTCAATTAAAAAGTGATGTTCAGCTTTCTTGTGCTAAGGCATTTTTAAATTACAAAATAAATAAGAATAATTATATTCTAGTAGATCAAAATGATTTGCAGCCCAGAGTTCAAAAGGGAATAATGAGAATCCAAGAATATAGAAAAGAAATAGATTATTTATCTAAAAATATGACTGATATCTTAAGATTTTCAAAGGAAGATAATATATTGAAAAACTTTGAATTAGAAATTAGTCAAACAGAAAATTCTGATAATAAGAGTTTTTATTCAATTATAGAAAAGAAGATGGAAGACTTAAAGAGACAAGGAATGGACGAAGTTAGGATTAATGATATTTTAAATATTGATCTTGAAAAATATTTTAAAAAATATATTAGTAATATAAATACAAATTTTAAAAAAGATGAAATTGCTAAAGTAGTTGATTTAAGAGTAATAACAGTTGTTGAAAAAATGTTAGCTTCGGCATCAAAAAAGTTACAAAGAGAATTTGATCAGAAAGTTTATTTTGGATTATCACTTCATTTGCAAGGTAGTATTGAAAGAATTTCTTCTGGGAAAAACATATACCATCCTAAACTCAATGTTGTAAGGGTTCAATATAGAGAAGAATTCATTGTGGCAATGGAAATAGTTAAGATTGTTGAAAAAGAATTTAATTTAGATGTCCCATTAGATGAAATAGGCTATATAACTATGTTTTTATCAGCAAGTGATGAGGAAAATAGTAAACAACTAGAAGAAAAGGTCAGTGTATTAGTCATGATGCATGGAAGAAGCACCGCTAGTAGTATGGTAGAAGTAGCTAATTCTTTAATAGGTGAGGAATATGTACAAGCATTAGATATGCCGTTAACAATGAAAGCAGAATATATGTTTGAAAAAGCTAAGGAAAAAATTAAAGAAATATACAATGAAAAAGGTGTCTTAATATTAGTTGATATGGGATCATTAACTAATTTTGGAAATATTATTAGCAATGAACTAGGAGTTAAGGTTAGAACAATTGATATGGTAACAACCCTAACTGTTATTGAAGCAGGAAGAAAGGCATTAAATGGTAGAAACTTGGATTCGATATATCATTCATGTCAGGAAATAGGACGAGCATCTATACAAATGCCTAAAGAAGATTATAAGTATGATAAAGAACTTATTATAATTACTACTTGCTTCACAGGGGAAGGTGCAGCAGAAAGAATAAAAACAAGGATAAGTTGTAGTTTAAAAAATGTAGAAAAAGCAAATATTATACCTCTTGATATTTTGGATAAAGAAGACTTTTTAGAAAAGGTAAGTGAATTAAAAGAAAAGTATATAATATTAGCAATCGTGGGAACAGTAAACATATTTATTGAAGGAGTACCATTTATATCTGCGCAAGATATTTTCATAGAACATGGAATAGATTATTTGGAACATTTACTTGATATTGAACATGACTTTTTGAAAGTAAGAAAAGCATTGATAACTGAAATAATGGAGTTGGATTGCATAAAATTAGTTTCTGATATTAGATATATGATAACGCAAATAGAAGAAAGTTTAAAAGTAAGAGTTCAACATGATGCACAAGTAGGAATTTTAATTCATGTAAGTTTCCTTATAGATAAGCTAAAACATGGTAGAAATGAAATTACATTTAAAAATTTAGGAGATTATCGATATGACCATAATAAAGAATTCATATTAATCAAAAAGAATCTGAGAGTTCTAGAACAAACTTATGAGGTAAATATTGGAGATGATGAATTAGCATATATAGTTAGGATGGTTATAGAAAACATAGTTACTGTGTAGTAGAAAAATAGTGTGTAATTTGTAATTACACACTATTTTTCTAAAGTTACACTCTAAGAGGATGCTTAAAGTTCAGTTATAGAGTCAATTTGATTCATTTCATTGATACATTAAAAGTTGGCATGCTACTTGCTTTATATAAGGGTGTAAAGAAAAATAAATAAAAAGTCTAAAGGAGGATTCAACAATGAAGAATATATTATTAGTTTGTTGTGCAGGGATGTCTACAAGCTTATTGGTTTCAAAAATGCAAGCAGCTGCTATAGCAAAAGGTGTTGAATGTAAAATACAAGCTACAGGAGAAGCAGAAGTTAAGGATCATATTGATGGGACAGATATTTTATTATTAGGACCACAAGTTAGATTTCTATTATCAAAATTCCAAAAGAGTTTAGCGGACAAAAATATACCAGTAGAAGTGATAAATACACTTCATTATGGAACAATGAATGGTGAAAAAGTTTTAGATAGAGCGTTAGAACTTATAGAAAATAATTAGTTTAAAAGGAGTAAAACACAATGGAAGAAATAATAATGAATCTTATAGTACACAGTGGAGAAGTTAGAAGTTATTCAATGGAAGCAATTCAGTGTGCTAAAAAAGGAAATATAGCTGAAGCTAAAGAACTAATTGAAAAAGCTGAAATGGAAATGTCAAAAGCACATAATGTTCAAACATCTTTAATACAAAAAGAGGCTGGTGGAGAAAAGATAGAATTTTCACTACTTATGGTACATGCTCAAGATCATTTGATGACAAGCATGACATTAAAAACGCTTGCAGTAGAAATAATAGATATACATGAAGAATTACATAGGAAATAGAGTGAAATATATTTCTTATGTAAAACAAAGAATGGTGGTGATAATATGAAATATGTTATAGGCGTTGATGGTGGTGGCACAAAGACAGAAGCTAGTGCTTATGACTTGGATGGAAAAATCATGCTAACGTCAATAAAAGGATTTGGGAATTTATTGAACAATAAAGAAATAGCTTTAGATAATATACTAAGTGCTATAAAAGAAATAATAGATGAATTTGGAGTTTCAGAACTTAACTGCATATATTTAGGGATTGCTGGATCAGAAGTTGGTGAAAATGCAAAAATAATATCAGATAAGATAAAAAATGAATTAAAAATTGATTCTGTTGTGATGAATGATGCTGAAATAGCTTTAAAGGCTATGTTAAAAGGAAAAGATGGAATATTAACTATAGCTGGTACAGGTTCAATAGCCTTTGGAATTAACAAAAATGTAACTTCAAGATGTGGGGGCTGGGGAAATCTATTGGGTGATGAAGGTAGTGGATATCGTATATCAATAGATGCTATAAAGAGAATTATATTTGAAGAAGAACATTCTCTTCCACAATCAGAATTAACTAAAAAGATTATGACTAAGCTAGAAATTAATTCAGTAAACGAAATAACGAAGTTTGTATATTCATCCACTAAAGATGAGATAGCCTCTTTAGCACCAATAGTTGCTAGATTGGGTGAAGCAGGTGATGAAATAGCAAGTGAAATATTAATCAATGAAGGCGTAGAACTTGCTAAGACAGTTGAAAATGTATACAAAAAACTAAAGTTTAAAAGTTGCTCTATAGCATTAGTTGGTGGTGTTATTAGAAAAGCTAAGGTAGTTAGAAAAGCTTTTGAAGATTATTTAAGAGAAAATATAGTAATTGAAGATATTGTAGATGAAGAAATTTCTCCTACAATGGGAGCATATTATATAAATAAAATTAAAGAAGAAAAAGGCGTGTGAAGAGATGAAAAGATTAGGAATTTCAATATATCCAAATCATAATGATATAAATGAAATCGTTAAATATATACATTTGGCAGGAAAGTATGGATTTAAAAGAATATTTACATGCTTGATTTCAGTAGCTGATAAAAACATAGAAGATATAGTAGAAGAGTTTAAAATTATGTTAGAAGCAGCAAAAGAAGAAGACATGGAGGTTATTGCAGATTTAGATCCAACAGTATTTAAGTCATTAGGTGCATCTATACATGACCTAAAAGTATTTAAGGACATGGGGTTAGATGGAATAAGATTAGATATGGGTTTTAGTGGACACGAAGAATCTATTATGAGTTTTAATGAGTATGGGTTAAAAATAGAATTAAATATGAGTAACGGAACTAAGTATATCGATAATATTTTATCATATAAAGCTAATCCTAATAACTTATATGGATGTCACAATTTTTATCCTCATACTTACACAGGACTTTCACTTGAACATTATATGAAATGCTCAAAACAATTTAAGGAACTTGGAATAAATACGGCAGCATTTGTAAATTCGCCAAGTGCAAAATATGGTCCTTGGCCAGTTTCAGAAGGCCTATGTACTTTAGAAAGTCACAGAAATTTACCGATAGATGTACAAGCTAAACACTTTATAGCAACTGGGTTAATTGATGATGTTATAATAGCAAATGCATTTGCATGTGAAGAAGAACTTAAGGCATTAAGTAAATTAAATAAAGAAAAATTAACATTTAAAATTGAATTTAATGAAAGTGCAACTGAACTAGACAAGAAAATTGTTCTTGAAGAGGTTCATTATAATAGAGGAGATGTTTCAGAATATATGTTGAGATCTACTCAAAGTAGAGTTAAATATAAAGGTGAAAGTTTCCCAGCAGTTAATACTCCTGACATTAAAAGAGGAGATATATTAATAGATTCAGATTTATACACTAGATATGCAGGTGAACTTCAAGTTGCTTTAAAAGATATGAAGAACACTGGTAAGACTAACGTAATAGGTAAGATAATAGATGATGAAATATTTCTATTAGACTATATTGAACCTTGGATGAGCTTTGGTTTTAACTTGAATAAGAATCAAAATGCATAGTTATACACTTAATGATTTAATTATTGAAGGCAAAATCAAATTGAAAATTGTAGAAAAATCTTATTCTTTTAAATTATGATATTTACCTTCAATTGTGTTTTTATGTTTTTGTTGTTATTAATATTTTAACATAATTAGGGGAAATATAAATACCTAACTTAAAAAGGTTAGGTGATAAGTGCTTGTGGAATTCATACAAGCAACTAAAATAATTGTTAATGAGGGGGAAAATATTATGAACAAATTTTTTGAATGGATGGAAGAACATTTCGTGCCTATCGCAGCTAAAATAGGTGGACAAAGACATTTAGGAGCTATTCGTGATGGGTTTGCTACAATTACACCACTTATTATGGCAGGTGCATTTGCAGTATTACTTAACAGCATGGGATTTGAATGGTATCAAAATTTAATGAATTCTATACTACCAGTAGGCTGGAAAGACTGGGGTGGTAACATTTGGAACGGTACATTCGCCATTATGTCATTATTAGTTGTATTTACGGTATCATATCATTTAGCAAGATCTTATGACAGTGATGGTTTAGCAGCTGGAGTATTAGGCTTAGCATCATCAATAATTTTATTAAAAACATCTTCTTTAGATTGGGCAATACCATTTGGATTCTTAGGAGCACAAGGATTGTTCGTTGCTTTAATAGTAGCATTAGTATCTACTGAATTATTTGTTAAATTAATAGGAAATCCTAGATTAGTAATAAAAATGCCTGATGGAGTACCACCAGCTGTAGCTAAATCATTTGCAGCATTATTTCCATCAATGATAGTTTTGGGAATAGCAGCAGCTGTTAAGCAAATATTTATAACTTTCAATATAACAGATATACATCAAGCACTATTCTTTACAATTCAAGGACCGTTACAAGGACTTGTAGGAAGTTTAGGAGGAGTATTGATAATAGTATTTTTAATACAATTATTATGGTTCTTTGGATTACATGGGTCAAATATACTTGCACCAGTAATAAACGCATTATTACTTCCATTACTTTTAGCCAACACAGAAGCAGTAAAAAATGGATTACAAGCAGAAAATATTTTAAACAGTCAATTCTTAGATTCATATGTAAATATGGGTGGATCTGGAGGTACAATAGCTTTATTAATTGCTATATATATCATAGGTAAAAAATCAAGTAAATCACAAAGAATGATTGCAAATCTAGGAATAGCACCAGGATGTTTCAATATAAATGAACCAGTAATATTTGGTATGCCAATAGTATTAAACCCAATGTACTTTATTCCATTTATATTAGCACCATTAGCTTCAACAATTATAGCATATGTATTAACTTATATAGGATTTGTTCCAAAAGTATCAATAATGGCAACTTGGACAACACCACCAATTTTAGGTGCATTAATATCTACTAATTCAATTATGGGTGCAGTTACAGCGGTTATTTGCATAGTTGTAAGTGTATTAATATATCTTCCGTTTGTATACGTTGCAAGTAAAGCAGAGATAAAAGCTGAGGAGAGTGCAGGAGTAGAAGCTTAATAGACATATTATATGAACAAGTAAATAGAAAAGAAGGTGCATCAAAATGATTTTATAATCATTTTGATGCACCTTCTTATAAAAAGTCATTTTATGTATATCAATTAATATTCTTTTTATTATAAACTTTAAATGTATTAAAAAGCTAGCATACTTTAAAGTTAATTACTTCATCTTGTCCTGCAACAACAACTTGATCAATATTCACATGTAATTCGTCTACAATATCCATATTAGTAACTAAAACTGGGGTTATTAATGAAAAACCTTTATTTAAAATAAAATCTCTATTTATTTTTATAATTGGTGTTCCAGCTTTAACTTTACTTCCAGCTTTAGCTAGCAGCTCAAATCCTTCACCATTTAAAGAAACAGTATCAATTCCTATATGAATTAATAACTCAGCGCCATTTGAAAGTGTCATGGCAAAAGCATGCAGTGTTTCACATACTAATGTTAGTTCTCCATCAGCAGGAGCAACTATTACATCACCAGTAGAATCTACAGCAATTCCATCACCAGCTAATTTTTGTGCAAATATAGCATCAGGTACTTTAGATAAATCTATGGTTTTACCAGTTATAGGCGCAATTAATTTTACTTCTTTATTTGAACTCTTCTTAAAAAAATTAAACATGTTTATATTCCTGACTGATCAGGAATCTTCACTTCCTTTCGTTTGTTGATATGTCTTAGCACTAAAGCATAAGTTTCCTATATAAGGCAAACCTATAAGCTATTATTTGGGTGAAAAGTAGATAGCTTATAAAATTTATGATCGTAATTTATTTACTAAATTTCTTGAAGCCATTAAATTTTGCTTGTAATCATCTAATTCATCTTTAATCATACCTAAATACAACAAATCTGTTAAAATTAAAGATGAGTTTCTTGATGAAACAGCACCAAGTCTTAAGTCTTTTTCTTGAGATGGTACATATAAAATTAAATCTGAGAATTTTAATAATGGACTTTTAATAAACTGAGTTATTGAAATAGTAGTTGCACCTTGATTTTTTGCATGTTCCATTGCTACATTTATTTCTTTTGTATTTCCACTATAGCTAACCGCAAGAGCAACATCCTCTTTAGTTATATAGGTTGTTGCTGCTAATTGCATATGAAAATCGTTATAAAACACTACATCATAACCAACACGAGATAACTTTTGAGCTAAATCATAACAACATATGGAAGAACCGCCTATTCCAAATAAGTAAATACGTTTGGCATTTTTCATAGCTTTCACTGCATCATTTAAAGTTTCTATTCTTAAAAGTTTGTAAGTCTGTTGAACAGCGGAAGTATCAGATGCCATTGATTTTTTTACTATTGTTTTTAAAGAGTCATTTTGACAGATTTTTTCGAAAAATAAAGGAATTTCTTCAGTGTTATCCTTTGCAATATCAAGCTTTAGTTCAGTAAATCCATTATATCCAAGTTTTTTTGAAAATCTTATAACTGCAGCCGGAGATGTGTTTGTTTTGGCTGCAATATCTTGAATAGAAGCATAGATTATATCATTAATGTTTTCTAGAATATACTTAGAAAGTTTTTCTTCTGTTTTTGTGAAATTTTCACATGATTTAATTTTATATAAACAACTCATTAAAAGCCCTCACTTCAAATAAAATCAGATATAGTTAAAAACGCTATCTGAAAGATTAAATTAAATTAAAGTAATTAAATTAATTTAATTACTAACAATTGTACCAAATTTTTTGATAAGATACATTAAAATTAATCCATTATATTTCGAAGTGCTTTAGATATATTTCCATTTTCTTTATTTAAGATTTCTTTACATACTTCTTTATTTTCCTTTGTTAAAACCATACATATTGCAACTTTAACATTATAATCACTTTCGATTAAATACTTAGAAGCTTCATCTATTGTACATTTTCCACTTGCCGCTATAATGGTTTTAGCACGTTCCACTAATTTTTCGTTAGTTGGCTGAACATCAACCATTAAATTATGATAGACTTTTCCGAGTTTTATCATTAATGAAGTAGAAATCATGTTTAAAATCATTTTTTGTGCACTTCCAGATTTCATTCTTGTACTACCAGTTATAACTTCTGGTCCTACTAGAGCCTCAATTGATACATCTGCATGATTACCAATTTCAGAAGAATGTACACATGAAATTGCCCCAGTTAATGCGCCAATTTCATGGGCATAATCAAGTCCACCAATTACATAAGGAGTTCTTCCACTGGCAGCTAATCCTATGACAGTATCATTTTTATTTAAGTATATATTTTTTAAATCTTCTTTTGCAAGAGTTAATGAATCTTCTGCGCCTTCTTTTGCTTTAAGCAGTGCACTATAGCCTCCGGCAATTAATCCTTGAACTAAAGATGGATCTACACCATAAGTTGGAGGACATTCACTAGCATCTAAAACACCTAGTCTTCCACTTGTACCAGCGCCAATATAGATTATACGACCACCTAATAACATTTTTTCGTATGCTAGATTTATTAAATTTTCAATATAAGGAATTACTTTTTCTACAGCGAGTGCCACCTTTTTATCTTCATTGTTAATTATATTAAGTATATTTTTTGTATCCATAATATCGATATTTATACTATCTTCATTAATTTTTTCTGTATCAAGAACGTTTAAATTTACTTTCATTACAATCACTCCTTTATAAAACATATTATACAAGCAATGAAATTTAATTTCAATATATTATTTAAATTAGTGTAATTATTTTTCAAAAAATATAAATACGGTCGGAATGATACTAATTAAATTTATTATAGGAATATAAGAAGCTTAAATAATATATATAATTGAAATATAGGATGTAGTGTCAGTATTAGTCTAAATAAGCGAGACTATTACTAAGTATTAAATTATGTGATATAAAATATTACTATTTAAAAAAAGTGAGTTAAATAAAGTGTTTATGAAATAAAATTTTAAAAATAATCAATAGTATTTGAAATATTATTGACATAAATATCAGAGTAGTTATAATAAAAATATACCAGTAAAAATTAGGCGATGTTATTATAATAAACAAAGTAGGGGAGATTAAAAATTTTTATCATAACGTTTTCTGATTTGATAATTATTATAGCGGAAAGGGGTATTTATTATGGATTATAAAAGAATTGCTCAAGAAGTTTTAGTTTGTCTAGGTGGAAATGGAAATGTTTCTGGAAATGCAACTTGTATGACAAGGCTTCGTGTCACTACTAAAAATTCATCTAAAGTAGATTTGGAAGGATTAAAGAAAATAGAAGGTGTTATGGGGGTTGTTGAATCGGACACTATACAAATAGTTTTTGGACCTGGAAAGGTAAATAAGGTTGGTGCAGAATTTTCAGAGTTAACAGGTATTTCCTTAGGGTCTTCAGAAGAAGTAAATGCAGAAGATCTTGCAAAGGAAAATAAAGCAGCGAGTAAAGCTAACCAAACAAGTCCTATTCAAGTATTTTTAAGAAAAATTGCAAATATTTTTGTGCCATTACTTCCTGGAATAATTGCAGCTGGTTTAATAAATGGTATTACCAATGTTGTAAATGTTTCAAGTCATGGTGCAGTAAGTGGACAATGGTGGTATGAATGTATAAGAACAATGGGATGGGCACTATTCGCTTATTTACCTATTCTTGTTGCTATGAATGCGGCTAAAGAATTTAAAGGATCTCCAGTACTAGGTGCAATGGCAGGAGCTATGTCAATTGCCAATGTAGCTATGCCACTTCTTTCTAAATTTAAAGATGCACCAGTAGTTCTTCCATTAACAGGTAACGTGTTTAATCCGGCATCAGGTGGATTATTAGCTGCACTTATTGCTGGTATGTTCTTTGCTATTTTAGAACGTCAAATTAGTAAGTTTATGCCAGATATACTTCAAACATTTTTTACTCCATTATTAACAGTTATTATAGGAGGACTAGTTACATTATTAGTACTTCAACCAATAGGTGCTGGTTTAACAATAGGAATATTTGGAATATTAAATTTTATATATGGAAGTTTAGGGGTAGTTGGTGGATACATATTATCTGCCGGATTCTTACCTTTAGTTGCAATAGGTTTACACCAAGCATTAACTCCAATTCATGCTATGTTAAATGATCCAAATGGAGCTACACAAGGAATAAATTATTTATTGCCTATTCTTATGATGGCAGGAGGAGGACAAGTTGGTGCTGGTCTTGCTTTATATTTAAAAACAAAAAACAAAAAATTAAAACAATTAACTAGAGACTCATTACCAGTTGGTATATTAGGTATTGGTGAACCAATGATGTATGCAGTAACACTTCCACTTGGAAAACCATTTATAACTGCATGTTTAGGATCTGGAATTGGAGGTATATTAGCATCTATATTCCATTTAGGTACAGTATCTCAAGGAGTATCAGGATTATTTGGATTATTAATAGTTATACCAGGAACTCAAATTTTCTATATTATTGCCATGTTAGGTGCTTACGCAGGTGGATTTATACTAACATATTTCTTTGGTGTTGATGATAAAAGAATTGATGAAATTTATGGCAAATAAGTTATAGGAAAAGGTGTGTTTTTGATGAATCAATTTGGAATATCATTATATCTTGGGACAAGATATGAAAAGAACAAAGAAATAATTGAGAAAGCTAATAGGAATAATGCTAAATATGCTTTTACTTCGCTTCATATACCAGAAGAAACAGTAAAAGATTATGAGAAAGAAGTTAAAATGTTATTAAATCTTTGCAAAGTCAATAACATTAATTTAATTGTTGATGTTGGACCAAGAACACTAGAAAAGTTAGGATTTAAGAACTTTATAGAAATTAAAGAAACAAGCATAACTCATTTACGTTTAGATTATGGATTTAGTTATGAAGAAATCATTGAATTATCTAAAGACTTTAATATTGTATTCAATGCATCAACTTTACTAGATAAAGACATAAGTGAGCTCCAAAGATTAAATGCAGATTTTTCAAGGTTTTCAGCATGTCATAATTTTTATCCTAAACCATTAACAGGATTATCTTTAAAAAAGGTAAATAAAATTAATGAGAAATTAAAAAATCTCGGTATTACTATAATGGCATTTGTAGCTGGAGATAAAGATTTACGGGGACCACTTTATATGGGATTACCTACTGTTGAAGAACATAGATCTGGAGATGTATTATTTAATGTATTGCAATTAATAAAAGATACTGAAACTGATATATGTATGATTGGCGATATAGATATTACAGATGAAACTTGGATTAAATTAAAGGAATTATCAGAAGGATATATTTCTTTACATGCTAGAATTGATGAAAAATATTTATTTGTTAAAGATATAATACATCATGATAGACCAGATTCTAGTGATTATGTAATTAGGTCTCAAGAATCACGTGAGTTTAGTTCACAAGGAAAAATTTTTCGAGTTGAATCACTAAAAGAACGTAAGAAAGGTAGCATTTCAATAGGAAATGCTGATTATCTAAGATATTCAGGAGAACTTGAAATTGCAAGACAAAATCTTGAACCAGAACCTAAAGTAAATATTATTGGAGAAGTTGATATCAATGATATTAAATATTTAGATTATATTACTGATGGTATGGGATTTAAATTTATATAGTTTTAGAAAAAATAAAATCTATCCTAAACTTATTAAATATTTTAATAGCCTCAATAAGTAAATTAGTTAATAAACTAAAAATACTTATTGAGGTTATATATATTTAAAAGCTTTTTTTTACTTTGATTAAAGTTTATAATATCAATGTAACAAATTTAGTTGGATGGTGAAAATACATGGAATATATAAATGATATTAACATAAATGAAGCAGTT
>Ga0302165_10000404_pt1 | contig 16023 bp, 12 predicted proteins | sample I_Fen_E3_2_FD_193499 | JGI IMG/M metagenome (GOLD analysis project Ga0302165, IMG submission 193499) | Peat permafrost microbial communities from Stordalen Mire near Abisko, Sweden - I_Fen_E3_2 | ecosystem: Environmental > Terrestrial > Soil > Wetlands > Permafrost | place: Sweden: Abisko...
ATTTTCTTTCTCTTATAGGATCAACATTAAATATATTTCCTTGTTCATAAGGACTTATATGCATACCTTTTATAAATATTTCCCCATTAGAAATATCAGCATAACATTCTTTAAGATTAACCCTACCCTTTCTTATGGATTTAACTTCTGTTCCAACTAACACTAACCCAGTTTCCATTGCTTCTTCCACAAAATAATCGTGTCTTGCTTTTCTATTTTCTGCTAAGGAATTCTCATTCTTTTTTCTTGCCATTTTAATCACCCACTATGGTTTATTTTCTTAATAAAATTATATTATACCTATCTTCGTAAATCAACTAAGACACTTAAAATAAAATAACAAGTCAAAGATACAAAATAGACTAGCTAATTTACTTGTTATTTTTTGAATCTGCCTAAATTCAGTTGGAGTATAAAACTCCAACTAAAAGTTTTACTTTATTATATTTCTTCTTCTACTTCATTTTTCACTTCTTCTATATTTTCTTTTGGTGTATTTAACTCTTCTGTTTCTTCTCTTTTAGGTTCTTGTGTAATTTTAAAGAAGACTTCTCTATTTGCTATATCTACATTTACACATTGTACTTTTACTTTCTCTCCAAGTTTATAAATCTTCTTAGTTCTATCACCCATTAAGCTAAGATGTGCTTCATTAAATATATAATAATCATCATCTAAATCAGTAATATGAACTAAGCCTTCAATTGTATTTGCTAGTTCCACAAATAGCCCAAAAGTTGTAACTGAAGATATAACTCCTTCAAACTCTTCTCCAATTTTATCTTCCATATATTCAGCTTTTTTAAGATCATCAACTTCTCTTTCTGCATCTTGCGCTTTTCTTTCCATTTCTGATGATTGCTTAGCTGCATATCCTACTATATTTTTTAATTTATTTATTCTCTTTTCATCCACTTCTCCATGCAGAAATTCTTTAATAATTCTATGAATTTGTAAGTCTGGATATCTTCTTATTGGAGAAGTAAAGTGACAATAATACTGTGCTGCAAGTCCAAAGTGACCAGTACATTCTGGTGCATACCTTGCTTGCATCATAGAACGTAGCAATAAAGTACTTACAACAGTTTCTTCATTTTTTCCTTTAACTTTTTCTAAAACGTCTTGGAAACTCTTTGGATGTATTTCCTCTGTCCATTGAACTGTATATCCTAAATTATAAACAAATTCTTTAAATTTGGCTAATTTCTCCTCATTAGGATTCTCATGTATTCTATATACAAAGGGTAAATGAGTCTCAAACATATGCTCTGCAACTGTTTCATTAGCAGCTAACATGAATTCTTCTACCATTCTATTAGATATTTCACGATCATAAGGTTTAATTTCAATTGGTTTTCCAAGTTCATTTAATGTTATTTTCGCTTCTGCGATTTCAAAATCAATAGCGCCTCTTTTAGTTCTCTTTGTTCTTAATATCTTGCAAAGCTCTTCCATAGTCTTAAAATCCTCATAAAGGTAATCATATCTCTTTATTAATTCTTCATCATGATCCTTTAAAATCTTTGTAACGTCTGTATATGTCATTCTTTCATTAGTTTTAATAACAGATTCTACTATTTCATGATCTACTACTTTTCCTTTATGATCTATCTCCATAAAACAAGTTAATGTTAATCTATCTACTTTAGGATTCAAAGAACATATACCATTAGACAATTTTCTAGGTAACATTGGAACAACCCTATCTATTAAATAAACTGAAGTTGCTCTTTTTAATGCTTCTTTGTCTAAAGGGTTATTTTCTTTTACATAGTGAGTTACATCAGCAATGTGAACTCCTAGTTTAAAGTTTCCATTACTTAATTTTTCAATAGATACAGCATCATCTAAATCTTTAGCATCTTCTCCATCTATTGTAACCATCTTTAAATCTCTTAAATCTCTTCTTCCTTTATATTCTTTTTCATCTATTTCCTCGGAAATACCGTCAGCGAAATTCAACACCTTATCACTAAATTCTTCTGGAAGCCCAAGTTTCTTTATAATCATTAAGATATCTATTCCTCTATCGCCTTTTTTCCCTAGGACTTCTGTTACAACACCCTCTGCCTTTCTTTTTTCATCTGGCCATTTGGTTAGTTTAACTGTAACAACATCTCCATCTTTAGCACCATTTCTATCTTTCTTTGAAATAAACACATCTTTAGATATTCTAGTATCTTCTGAAACTACAAATCCAAAGTTCTGACAATCTTGATATATCCCTACTATATTAGTTGTATTTCTTTCAAGAATTTCAATTACTTCGCCTTCTCTTTTCTTAGTATTTGTATCTTCTCTAGTTACTTTAACAGATATTTTATCTCCGTTCATAGCTCCATTCATAGAAGTACTTTGAATAAATACATCCTTTTGTCCTTCTTCATCTGGAATTAAAAATCCAAATCCTTTTGCATGTGCTTGAAGTTTTCCTATAACTAATCCTTCTTCTTTCTTACTACTCTCAGCTATCATATATTTATTTTTCTTTGTTCTCATAATAAAGCCTTCATTTTCCATCACTTTTAAAGTCTTTTTAAAAGCATTATATTCATTTCTCTTTATATCAAATACAGCAACCAATTCTTCAATATCCATTGGTTTATACGCAGATTTTTTCATAAAACTTACTAATGTTTGCTTAATTCCCATGACAATTACCTCCATTATACAATTTACTATGTATTATTACTTTATATCTATATACTACCACATTAATGTTCTACAACATAGATTTTATGTTTTTATATTATTAGTATTTACATATAACTTTTTTTAATTAATCTTTTTTTAATATATAATATGACTTATAAACAACTTATGTTTTTAAATTAATCATATATATGCTTAGTTTAATTCATTATTTTAGCATAAATGCCAAAGTACCGAATTATTTTATAATATTTTTTGAAAATATTAATTATAACTTTTTTTATAAAATCAAATGCACTTACATTTCACCATTATTAAATGCCGAAAATTATATAAAATCTAGCTTTCAGCTTTCGAAAATTATATAAGCTTCCATGGATAAATATATATATAACTAAAAAAATTGCCTCCCAATGAATTCTTCCCCCTTGAGAAACGATCCTTTATTTTTTATTCCTTTTTTATAATTGCACTTAAACAGAAAAAAAGCTACTTAAATTAAGCAGCTTAAATTTATTATTTTATTAAATTTAATACAATCGAGTTTATTGCAAAAAGTGCCATAAACATAACTGTTAATCTTACAAGAATTACTTCTTTAGTTCTTGATTTGTTTTTTGCAAAGAATGTTTCTTGTGTACTTCCTTGTACTAAACCACTTAAAGCATCAGATTTACTAGGTTGCATAAAAATTGTTACAACAACACCTAATCCCAATAACACTTCAAAAGCTAATAATATATTTTGCATAGGTAACACCTCCTATAATAATCAATAACATCAATCTACATAATATCACATTTATTCATTCATTACAACTTTCTGTTGTAAAAAACTTATACTGCTACAATGAAAATTCATGTAAATATAAAAAGTAGTTGATAATATAAAAAATCTACATTTCTTATGCTATCAACTATTTGTTTAAATCATTTTATTTATTTTACATTAAAGAAAGCTTTCTTACCTCTATATTCAGCAACATCGTCCAATTCTTCTTCTATTCTTAATAATTGATTATACTTTGCAACTCTTTCAGATCTAGCTGGTGCACCAGTCTTTATTTGACCTGCATTTACTGCTACAACTAAATCAGCTATTGTTGTATCTTCTGTTTCTCCTGACCTATGTGAAACAACCGCTGTATATCCTGCTCTATTAGCCATTTCTATAGCATTTAAAGTTTCTGTCAATGTACCTATTTGATTTAACTTAATAAGAATTGAGTTACCTACACCCATTTCAATACCTTTTTCAAGTTTTTCAGTATTAGTAACAAACAAATCATCACCTACTAATTGAACTTTTTTTCCTAACCTTTCAGTTAGTAACTTCCAGCCATCCCAATCTTCTTCAGCCATACCATCTTCAATTGAAATAATTGGATATTTATTAACCCATTCTTCAAAGAAATCAACCATCTCTGCACTTGTTAATGTTCTTCCTTCATTTTCTAATACATACTTACCATCTTTATAGTATTCTGATGAAGCTGCATCAATTGCAATAAATATTTCCTTTCCTGCTTTATATCCAGCTTTTCCTATTGCTTCAATTATAACATCAAGTGCTTCTGCATTTGACTTTAAGTTTGGAGCAAATCCACCTTCATCGCCAATACCAGTTGAGTATCCTTTATCATTTAAAATTTTCTTTAATGTGTGATAAACTTCAGCACACATTCTTACTGCTTCACTAAATGTTGGTGCTCCAGCTGGCATAATCATAAATTCTTGTAAATCTACAGAGTTATCAGCATGTGATCCTCCATTTATTATATTCATCATAGGAACTGGTAATACTTTTGCATTTACTCCGCCTATGTATCTATATAAAGGCATATTCAATGAATTAGCAGCTGCATTTGCAACAGCTAATGATACTCCTAAAATAGCATTAGCGCCTAATTTCCCTTTGTTATTAGTTCCATCTAATTCAATAAGCATCTTATCAATATAAGTTTGCTCAAATACATTACATCCAATTAATTCTTCTGCAATAGTGTCATTTACATTCTTAACTGCATTTAAAACGCCTTTTCCTAAAAACTTATCTTTATCTCCATCTCTTAATTCTACAGCTTCATACATTCCAGTTGATGCACCTGATGGTACTGCTGCTCTTCCCACAGTTCCATCGTCTAAATATACTTCTACCTCTACTGTAGGAAAACATCTTGAGTCTAAAATTTGTCTTGCAACCACATCTACGATTTCTAAATAATCTTTCATTTAATATTACCTCCTTATTTTATAATTGTATTGAGAATTCTTCTCAATACAATTATAATACACAACCTACAAATTTAAAAGTTTTTTTCATTTACCATAATATTATTAGTAAATTATTAAATGAATATTCATATTTATTTTTTATTTCTATTCTATCATAGATAAATTTGCTCTTTCACAATATCTTTTAAATTTCAATTCCCATGATATCCCTATCTTTGAATCTATTTTTCTTATACCTTTAAAAAATTCCTCTAATACTCCAATTCTATTTAATCCTTTCATTAAATGTCTTGGATGATCAACTTTTCTAGTATAAGCTTTTTTAGGGTCTATTATCATAAGCTTTTCATTATTTGAAACGTAAATATCTTTACATCTAATATCTAACTTCTTGAATTTAAGCCTTTTAAATTCTAATAATAAATCATATATATTTTCAATTAATCTTTCACTCAATCCATTTTGTTTTATATATTTATCCAGTCTTTTTCCTTCTACCATATCTCTTATTACATAGAACTTCCCCCTTTTATATAAATACGGAAAATATTTAGATCCATTAGTTTTAGCAAGAATGTTTCCTTCATCATTACATACCTTTTTTCTTAAAAATATTTTAATAGCTTTTTTATTTGGTAATTCGTATACCACTCCATTATTCCCTTGCCCTAGATAATTAGCTTCTCTAAATAAATTTTCAGTGCTTTCATCAAAATCAGCAGAGTATGCATAATTTTTTTTCATATCATCAACCCTAATCTTTTTTATAAATATATTAATTTAACATTTACTTTATGCAGTTTTACTTAAATCAGTCTCTAAAACTCCACAAGTTTTATTCCTTTAAAACACTTAATTTTAGCAAACGAATTTGAGTGAAGTTTTCTAATTATCACGACTTTAAGACATATAAAAACTGCCCTAATACAATTTTAAAATTGTATTAGGGCAGTAGTCTTATGTAAGGCCACTTAAAAATAACTAATCAATATCGTAATCTATATTAGACTTATTATTTTCTTTTATGTGCCTTAAAATTATTTATTTACTACTAAATTGTCTCCAGTCATCTCAGCAGGTACTTCAAGACCTAATTGCGTTAACATTGTTGGTGCAATATCAGCTAGTTTCCCATCATTTAGCTTCTTATTTTCTGTATGATTTGACACCCAAGTAAGTGGTACTGGATGTGTAGTATGAGCTGTAAATGGAGTTCCTGTTGAGAAATCTATCATAGTCTCAGCATTACCATGGTCTGCAGTAATAAATACGCATCCATCCATTTCTAATACTTTATTTACAATGTTTCCTACACATTCATCAACTGCTTCAATTGCTTTAACAGCTGCTTCAACAATTCCTGTATGCCCTACCATATCTGGATTAGCAAAGTTTAAAATTATCATATCATATTTGTCACTATCTAATCTACTCAATAACTCTTCTGTTACTTCATATGCACTCATTTCTGGCTTTAAATCATAAGTTGCAACCTTTGGTGAAGGAATTACTTTTCTGTCTTCACCTGGATTTTCTTTTTCTACTCCACCATTAAAGAAGAAAGTAACATGAGCATATTTTTCAGTTTCAGCAATTCTTAATTGATTTAATCCCTTACTACTTACATATTCTCCAAGAGTATTTGCTAATGTTTGTGGAGTATATGCAACATTTACACCTTCTAAAGTCTTATCATATTGAGTCATTGTTATAAATGTAAGATTTAAAGTTTCTCTCTTAAATCCAGCAAATTCTTTATCATTTATTGCTCTAGTTATTTCTCTAGCTCTATCTGGTCTAAAGTTAAAGAATATAACTGAATCTTCATTTTTAATCTTAGCAAGTGCATTACCACCTTCAGTTATTACTGTTGGTAATACAAATTCATCTGTCTTATTATCATGATATGATCTTTCAATTGCTTCTACTGCACTATTTGCAGTTTCACCCTTACCTAAAACTAATGCATTATATGCAAGTTCAACTCTTTCCCATCTATTATCTCTGTCCATAGCATAATATCTACCACTTACAGTTGCAATCTTACCTATTCCTACTTCAGCCATAATAGCTTCAGTTTTTTCTACAAACTCTTTACCTGATGAAGGTGGTACATCTCTTCCATCCATAAATGCATGAACATATACATTTTGAATCCCTTCTTTTTTAGCAAACTCTAAAAGTCCTCTTAAGTGCTCTATATGTGAGTGAACTCCACCATCTGATAATAATCCCATCAAATGTAGCGCTACACCACTCTTTTTAGCATTTTCCATAGCTAATTTAAGAGCTTCATTTTCAAAAAAGTCTCCATCTGAGATTGCTTTTGTAATTCTAGTTAATTCTTGATATACGATTCTTCCTGAACCAATATTTAAATGTCCAACTTCTGAATTACCCATTTGTCCTTCTGGTAATCCAACTTGTAGCCCACTCGCTTGTAATTCTGAAGTAGGATATTTTTCAAATAATTTATCTAAATTTGGTTTTTTTGCTAAACTTACAGCATTTCCTTCTGATTTTGGTGCAATTCCAAGACCATCTAATATCATTAACATAACAGGTTTCTTTGACATATTCCTATCCCTCCAAATATCTTCATTAAAAAATTGTAATATATTAAATATTACAATTTCTTATATATACTATTAATCATTTAAATTATATTATTTTTTCACACTTATTGCAACTTATAAACACTACAAGTATAACAAAAAAAAGCTATGAACAAAGTTCATAGCTTTTAAATATCCTAATAATTAACTATTGCAGAAAAATCAGCAGAAACTAAACTAGCTCCACCAACTAATGCTCCATCTATATCAGACATTTCCATTTGAGCTTTTATTGTGTTTGGTTTAACTGATCCACCGTATTGGATTCTTACTTTATCAGCAACTTCAGATCCATACATTTCAGCAACCATAGTTCTTATTGCTTTAATTGTTTCATTTGCTTGTTCATCAGTAGCAGTTTTACCTGTTCCGATTGCCCAAATTGGTTCGTAAGCAATAACAAGTTGTTCTGCTTGCTCATTAGTCAATCCAGCTATATCAACTTTGATTTGAGCTTCGATAACTGTATTAGTAGTTCCATTTTCTCTTTGTTCTAAAGATTCTCCACAACAAAGGATTGGAGTAATATTGTGTTCAAAAGCTTTTTTAACTTTTTTGTTTAATGCTTCATCAGTTTCATTGAAGTATTCTCTTCTTTCACTGTGTCCTAAAACAACATATTCAATTGCCATAGCTTGTAGCATTTCTGGAGAAACTTCTCCTGTGAAAGCTCCACTTTCTTCAAAGTGCATGTTTTGTGCTGCAACCTTTATGTTTGATCCAGCCACTGCTTTTTTAACAGCATCTAAACATACAAAAGTAGGACATACAACTACATCACATGTAGCATCCTTAACTAGTGTTTTTAATTCTTCTACCATTTTAACTGCTTCTTCAACAGTTTTGTTCATTTTCCAGTTACCTGCGATAATTGCTTTTCTCATTATATCCACCTCATAATAAAATTTTAAGAAGAAGCTTTTGGCCTAAAAGCTTCTTCAATACTTGAGAAATTATTTTTTAATATTAATTAAATAGTTTCTCTAAATATATTATTTTTAGTAATTACTATTTTAAATTTGTTTATTTAACCACATTATTTATAAATTAGTTGTTTAATGCAGCAATTCCTGGTAATACCTTACCTTCTAAGAATTCAAGAGAAGCTCCACCACCAGTTGAGATGTGAGTCATCTTATCTCCAAATCCTAATATATTAACAGCTGCAGCTGAATCTCCACCACCTATAATAGTAGTAGCATCTGCATCTGCCATAGCCTTAGCTACTGCAATTGTTCCCTTGTTGAAGTTTTCAAATTCGAATACTCCCATTGGTCCATTCCAAATTACTGTCTTAGCATCTTTAATAGCATCAGCATATAAAACGTCTGTCTTTGGTCCGATATCTAATCCCATGCTTCCAGCTGGAATGTTTTGATCTTCTGTAACTACAGCTTCAACATCCTTGAATTCTGCAGCAATTCTGTGATCTACTGGTAATAAGAACTTAACGCCCTTTTCTTCAGCTTTTGCAATCATTTCTTTAGCATAGTCAAGTCTGTCTTCTTCAACTAAAGAAGTTCCAATTTCATATCCTTGAGCTTTTAAGAATGTATAAGCCATTCCACCACCAATGATGATTGTGTTAACTTTATCTAAAAGATTATTGATGACAGCAATTTTATCTGAAACTTTTGCTCCACCTAAGATAGCAACAAAAGGTTTTACTGGACTTTCAACTGCATTTCCTAAGAATTTTAATTCTTTTTGAATTAAATATCCACATACAGCAGTATCAAGATACTCAGTTACTCCAACTGTTGAACAATGAGCTCTATGAGCTGTTCCAAATGCATCATTAACAAATACGTCAGCTAATGAAGCTAATTCTTTAGAGAATTCTGCAATATTCTTAGTTTCTTCTTTTCTGCATCTAGTGTTTTCTAATAATACGATGTCTCCATCTTTCATATCAGCAACAGCTTTTTTAGCATTTTCGCCTACAACTTCTTCATCTCTAGCAAAAACAACTTCTTTACCTAGCATTTCGCTTAATCTTACAGCTACTGGTGCTAATGATTTTGAAGCATCTTTTCCTAAATGTGAGCAAAGAATAACCTTTGCATTGTGTTCAACTAAATATTTTATAGTTGGAAGTGCTCCAGCTAATCTGTTTTCATCAGTTATAACACCATCTTTTAATGGTACGTTAAAGTCACATCTAACTAAAACTTTTTTACCATTTACATCTATATCTTCAATTGTCTTTTTATTAAAATCCATTAAAACTCACCTCAAAAATTTATTTTATTTGAATATTTTAAAATAGTCTGGCTTTATAGCCTTATACTACAAAACCAGACTTATTTACTTTAACATAAAATTTGCGCAATTATGTTTAGTTAGTTTCAAATTACTTTAAGTTAGCGAAGTATCCTAAAGTTCTGATTAATTGGTTAGTGTATGACATTTCGTTATCATACCAAGAAGCTACTTTAACTAATTGTTCTCCGTTAACTTCCATAACCTTAGTTTGTGTAGCATCGAATAATGATCCGAAGCTGCTTCCTATAATATCGCAAGAAACTATTTCATCTTCAGTATATCCGAAAGATTCAGTTGCAGCTTCTTTCATAGCAGCGTTGATTTCAGCTGCAGTTGTTTTCTTATCTAAAGTACAAACTAATTCAGTTAATGAACCAGTTATTGTTGGAACTCTTTGAGCTCCTCCATCTAATTTTCCAACTAATGCAGGAATAACTAAACCAATAGCTTTAGCAGCACCAGTTGAGTTAGGAATGATAGAAGCTGCAGCAGCTCTAGCTCTTCTTAAATCACCATTTCTGTGTGGAGCATCTAAAGTATTTTGATCGTTAGTGTAAGAGTGGATTGTAGTCATAAATCCTTTTGTTAATCCAAATTTATCGCTTAATACTTTAGCAAATGGAGCTAAACAGTTAGTAGTACATGATGCACCTGAAATAACTGTATCTTCTGCTTTTAATATATCGTGGTTTACATTAAATACTACTGTTGGTAAATCATTTCCTGCTGGAGCTGAAATAACAACTTTCTTAGCACCTGCTGTAATATGAGCTGAAGCCTTATCTTTTGTTGCAAAGAATCCAGTACATTCTAAAACGATATCTACATTTAATTCTCCCCATGGTAAGTTTGCTGGGTTAGAATCAGCAGTTACTTTGATTTCCTTTCCGTTTACTACGAAAGCTCCTTCTTTAACTTCGATTTCTCCATCGAATCTACCTTGAGCTGAATCATATTTGAATAAGTGAGCTAACATTTTAGCATCTGTTAAGTCATTGATTGCAACCACATTAAATTCAGGGTTGTTGATCATTAATCTTAAAGCCAATCTACCTATTCTTCCAAAACCATTAATTGCTACGTTTACCATTACAATTACCTCCTAATAATGTTTTTCTTTTTTATAAAAATAAATTTTACAAACTACTTTAATAACTGAATTTATTTATTTAGTCTTTTTAGTATTCCATAGGCAGTTGCCTCATCTGTAACTAACACTCCATTTATGTCGTTAAATTCAGTTGATATTATAGACTCAACTTTATTTTGCCCACCTGCTACTGCAATATGTGTTTTTATTTTTCTTGCCTCATTAATTTTAATTCCAACAGCAGTAGTCTCTGAAATTATTTCTGAGTCTTTGTTAAAATAACACCCAAATGCTTCTCCAACAGCGCCTTGATTAATTAAATTGTCTATTTCCAGCTGTGGAACACCTCTTTTTTTTGCCATTTGAACAGCATTTCCTATACCATAAATTAATATATCTGCTTTGTGTATAGTATCTATTACCGCCCTAACAGCCTCTTCCTTAAGCAAGGTATCTATAATATCTAAACTTAAGTTTTCAGAAATATGAAGCATTTTGTATGTACCATTTAATTTTTGTGCTAGGGTAGCTGCTAACGTATTTGCTTGCGTCTCAACTTTCTTACCCATTCCACCTCTTGCTGGTACTACTTGAACCTTTGATAAGTTTGTTATTTTAGGAAAAGATTCTACAACTTCTTTTAATGTGCTTCCACCTGTTAAAGCTATAATAGAATTATCTTCTAACACATCTTTTACATAATTAGCACAAGCTTTTCCTAAATCCTTTAATACTAAAGGATTCTCTTCAATATCGCCTGGGACTACGATTACTTTTTTCAAGTTAAGAAGAGCTTCTATTTTCTTTTCAACTTCTGAAAGACCTTTTATTTCATGAATAAAATCATTTAACTTATATATAATTTCTATTCCTTCACTTGTAACTGTCATTCCAGAAGCATTTATCTCAATCAATCCTTGATCTTTTAAAAAACCTATTTCTGTCCTTACTGTTCTTTCACCAACAGTTAACATTTCTGCAAGGAGTCTTCTCCCTATAGGTTGATTATGACAGATTGTTCTGAGTACGTTATACCTTTTTTCTAACGTATTTACAAGCTCAGGAACTATTTTTTTTTGCAATTCTAATATTTCCTGCAACTTAAGCACTCCTTTGGTCACTAAGTGTCCCATATCTTTTTATTATGTCCCACATCTATTATTATAGAACACCTTTTTAAATTTTTAAAGCCTTTAGAGAAATTTTTTTTATATTATTTCAAAAAAAACAAAAAAAACCTAGTAAAATTAATTATTAGCAAACTTTTTTGTAATTTTATACAGTAATTCACATCTCAAAATCTGGAAATTCAAAACTTACAATGTGCAAACTAAATCAATTTTTCGCTATAATTTCTCCACTTTTATACAAACTTGCAAATTTATTTAATATTAATTAATTTTATGCTGCACATTATAAAATCTATCTAACTAAATTGTTTATAACCTTTTTCTCATAGAAGAAGATTTAATTCCTAGTTCTTCTCTATATTTTGCAACTGTTCTTCTCGAAATATTCATATTTTTTTCTGCTAAAATATCACTTATTACTTGATCTGAAAGAGGTTTTCCTTTATTTTCATCATTAATTATTTTTTTTATTTCATTTTTTATTTTTATAGTTGCCATGTCATCATCATTTGAAGCTACTCCCGTTGCAAATAAATCTTTAATTTTTATAGTGCCATAACTTGTTAATACATATTTATCTTTAACTGCTCTGCTTACAGTAGATTCATGAACTTTAATAATTTCTGCAACTTCTTTTAATGTTAATGGTTTTATATACTCCTTACCAAGCTTAAAAAAATCTTTTTGTTTATCAACTAAACATTCTAAAACTTTATGTAAAGTATTCTTTCTTTGTTCTATTGATTTAATCAAAAACATTGCTTGATTAATTTTATCTTTAACATAAGCATTTGTTTCTGAATCTCCATTGTTTTCCAAAACATCTTTATAAGTTTTATTTATCATAAGTCTAGGCAAAACACTTTCATTCATCAATATAAAAAATTCGCCATCTATATTTTTTATTTCAGCATCTGGAATTATATAATTAACTTCTTCCCCTGTATAAAAACCTCTTGAAGGCTTTGGCTCTAATTTTTTAATTAAATCCCCATACCTTTGAGCTTCTCTTGGTGATATTCCAAAGTCTTTTCCAACTACTTCATATTTATTTTCTGCAATATTTTGTAAATGATTTAGGATTATATTTTCTATTATATTATCTAAAATATTCAATTTTATACTTTGTATTATTAGACACTCTTGAATATTTCTAGCTCCTATACCATAAGGCTCTAATGTTTGAACTATTTTCAAAGCCTTTTCAACTATTTCTTCAGCTACATTCAATTCTTCTGCCAATTCTTCTATTGAAATTTCTAAATAACCTCTATGATCTAATGACTCAACTATATATCTACATATACTTAAAGTATATTGATCTGCATCCACTTCAACTAATTGTTCTTGCAGATAATCTTTTAATGATATCTTTTTCTCAATAAAATTTAATGGTGAAGTCGATTCTTCATTCGAATAACTTCCTTCTGATTTTTCTTTATAATTATCAGAATATAACTCTTCAATCATTTTTTTATAATCATATTTATCCTCTGTATTCATTTCTTCATTATTATGTGACTCTTCATATGAAGCTATTTCCTCATTTACTTCTAAAACCGGATTTTCCGAATACTCATTATCAATATATTCTCTTAAATCATGAAGTGACATTTGCAAAAGCTTTATGGATTGTTGCATATTTTGAGTTAATATAAGCCTTTGTTCTTGAGTCATCTTCATGCTATAATCTAAATTCATAACTCTCCTCCTTATACTTTTGTACTTCATGGTTAGTTAAACGTATTCATTATAATTATATTAATAAATAAATCTTTCTTTAGTATACTCTGTATTATACAATCATTGCAAGTTCACTCTATCTATCTATCTATCTATCTATCTATCTATCTATAATTTTTAGTTTAATTCTTAGTATTCAAATTATTTTGTACTCATAAATTAATAATTTATGAGCAAACTCTTATAATTATTTTATCCTACCTTCTGCATCTTGTCATTTATTATAAAACATGCTTTAATACTATACTTTGAATTATAAAATATCAAAGCATGTCTTTCATTTTATTATGTATTAATTATTGCAATTTTAATTCTTTATAAAAATTAAGTTATTATAACCTATTTTATTCACATTATTTTTTAAATTATAATATTATTTAGTTAAAAATACCAATCCGCAGCATCCAGGACCTGAATGTATGGAAACACTAGACCCAACTGGACATTCAACAAAATTAACATTATTATTTTCCATATATTCTTTAAGTGCTTTTTTTATTTCAATATTGTTTACATCAATTAATATAACAGGCACTTCATCATCTAGAGTTACACTTTCTAAATCACTGATAATTTTCTTTATTGATTTCTTATTACCTCTAATTTTATCTTTCACAGACATAAGACCATCTTTTATTTCCAGTATCAATTTTATTCCAAGCATACTGCCGACTATGCCAGCTGTCTTAGAAATTCTTCCACCTCTAACAAGATACTCTAATGAATCAAAATAAATTGAAACTCCTATTTTTTCTTTAATAGCATTTAGTTCTTGTTCCATTTTTAAAATGTCATATCCATTTTCCCTAAGTTTAACAGCTTTTAAAACTAACATTCCAAGTGCTGCAGTAACATTTTGAGAATCAATAACAACTATATCCTCGGTTTCTAATACTTCCTTTGCTATGCACGCTGATTGATATGTTCCACTCATTACAGAAGACATATGAATTGATATAATTTTATATCCTTCGTCTAAATACTTTTTATATGATTGAATAAATCTATTTGGAATCACTTGAGCTGTAGTTGGTAGTATATTATCCTTTTCTATTCGTTCAAATACTATATTGGGATTTATTTCAACTCCATCTAAATAACTGTCTTCACCAAAATTTATTAATAGAGGCAAAACTTCTATATCATACTTATCATATATTTCTTTTGATAAATCCGCCGTACTATCCGTTATGATTTTTATCTTTTCCATATATATCTTCATTCCTCTTCATTTATTTCATATTAGGAAATCCTATTTGCCTCAATGCTTCATATGCCACTATAGCTACTGTATTTGATACATTTAAACTCCTAGTACTTGATTTTACCATAGGAACTCTAAGTCCAGCGTGTCTATTATGAACATCCTCTGGAACACCACTTGATTCTCTTCCAAACATTATAAAATCTCCCTCTTGAAAAGAAATTTCATCAAAATGAGTTCCACCATGTGTGGTTGCTAAAAATATTCTTTCATTTCCATATTTGTTCACAAAATCTTCATAACTTTCATGTATTTCTAATTGCAAATCCTTCCAATAATCTAAACCAGCTCTTCTAACTTGTTTTTCATTTATATCAAATCCCAACGGTTTTATTAAATGCAATTTGCTATCTGTAAGAACGCAAGTTCTTGCAATATTACCAGTGTTTTGAGGTATTTCAGGGTTGTATAATACTATATTTAAATTCAAAATTCCACCTTCTCCTATTTCATAAAAAATCAGTCTATTTACATTTTAAAATTATACTATATGGTTCAGAACAAGTCAAAATTATTGATTTCCTAGTATAATATAAAATTCATAACTAATTTATGTTTAATTTCTTTTATTAATTAATTTTGATCACATAATATTTGTTATTTTTTGATTATGCTTTAATACTTACTCTTTTTGAAATTCAAAGCATATTTTCTTTAATGTTTTACTTAACTCTTTAAAGAAAATATGCTTTAATTATTATTTTAATTATTCAATTTGCTCAACCATTATAATTTCCAATTAATGCGCAGTTGTTTGTGCTGCTGGCGGTGGTGTATTTGGTGTTTTGGCTGTAGCTGTAGCTGGAGCTACAGGTGCTGCTGTAGCTGGAGCTGCTGGTACTGGTGCCGTTGGTGCTGTTGCTGCTTGAGTACCCTTTCTAACTATAATTCCAACACTTGCATAACTATCTGTTGCTACAATATCCCTTTTTACTTCTGCGCCATTTTCATAAGTAATTTGATATGACCTTACTTTATATCCAGTCATACCTGCTCCATCTTTTTCTTCTTTACCTTCTGGCAAAGTACT
>Ga0302165_10000407_pt1 | contig 15980 bp, 15 predicted proteins | sample I_Fen_E3_2_FD_193499 | JGI IMG/M metagenome (GOLD analysis project Ga0302165, IMG submission 193499) | Peat permafrost microbial communities from Stordalen Mire near Abisko, Sweden - I_Fen_E3_2 | ecosystem: Environmental > Terrestrial > Soil > Wetlands > Permafrost | place: Sweden: Abisko...
TTCATCCAAAACATTCAAAGCATCTGACTGTCCCCTATATGCCAATGTACCTTCTGCTCTCTCACCACATGCCTTTCTTATTCTTGCAAAATCGGGGAATTCGTTTATTACATAAATGCACATTTCTTTGTCAAACCCATCAATCAACTCATGTTGATGATACAGTAAATCATATAGCATAGATGGCTCATATCCACTCACTCGCGACTGCAACACTAGATCTGCATTTCGTCCAACCACATCAAGTGGATCATACTGAATACTTTTAATTTGCCCAAAACACTGAATCACTCCATCAATTCCATTAAACGTTCTTTCCTTGTTTAAGTTGTGATAATTCACAAAAAAATTCCTTGCTTCTTCTATAGATATTTTTGCATTACTATTCATATTCCCTCCTTATTAAGCCATTATAGCAAAAGAAGTCTGACACCTGTATGTCACACTTCTTCGTATTGTTTTAATATTTGATTACAATTCATACAAATTTTTTCTATCAAATCAGGAGGTTCAATCACTTTAGCCTGATTAGCAAATGCCAGTACTGTCCCATACCAAAAGTGTTCATTCTCAGGAACATTCATCTCGTATAAAAATTCTCCACCCTCATATTCTTCTACGATTTTTCCGTTTAGGTATTCCTCGCACTTGGCCTTAATGCTACTTTTGCATAATAACTTCACTCTAATAATATTTTGCTTATATTCTGCCTGCTCCCACTTCTTTTTTGCTTCAGCAACATTATGTAATTTACTATTCCTTTGTTCGGTAATAGATAGTGCTTTCATTCTTACAAGTTTATAGATTCTATAATCATCATATTTTGGACAATAGCATAACAGATACCAATTATACCACTTATACATTGTTGCAACTGGCTCAACTACATGGTCTTTTTCTTCATTATCAGCATTTATATATGAAAATATAACTTTTTGTCGAATGTTAATAGCTCGTTGCAAAAGAATTAATTTGTCATTCGCATTACTATTTTCCTTTAAGACTCCAAAATCTAATACAATATCCGTGCTTTCCTCTGGCGCAATCGCTTGCATTTTTTCCAAGGTCTCATTCAATTCATCATTATCAAATGCGGTTTGTAACCCTTGTAAGGCAGTAACAATATATGAAAAATGATTTTCTCCTATTAATTGCCGATCCAACTTAAATGAATCTAATATTTCATATCCACCATCTGAGCCATAATAAGTAACAACTGGTATTCCAGCTAAAGAGAGTGTGTTAATATCTCTCATTACCGTTCTTGTTGATACATGAAATCGCACTGACAGCATATGAGCTGTTACTCTTTTATTTGAAAGTAAGTAATTTGTTATTGCGAGTAATCTTTCTATTTTCATCGTACACCAGCCCTAATTTTTAAATATAATTTATCCACTAAATTTTATTATAGCATTTCTTTCATTTCTTTCACTTTTTCCACATAAATTTGTCATCAAATCTTAAATAACCTCGGACACATAGTTAATCTTTGGGTTTATATTATCATTTCAAACCTCTTTCATAAATTCAAATTCTCATCACTACAACACAATATTTAATAAAAGTCATTCCATTTTTTCTTCTCAATTCCATAATTTTCTCAGACAACTTCATTAAAGCTACCTCCTACTGTTATTGATTTTATTGTACAAAATAATAAATTTATTTACCACCAATTACAAAGTTCTTTTTTGCAACCCTCAGTTGCTTTCGCATAATTGTAGAGGAATTTTATTCTCTCTACAAACACCTTAAGTAGCCAAATGACCTTTACAATCTTTTTATTTTCAATATAATCTTTTTCAACCACACTAAGCCATACAGTACATGAAGTAATTACCGCCTATAAATCTATTACTTTGGATGATAAGCATTTGAAATAGCTTTATTTGCATGCTTTAAAAAAGACTAAAGTAAACTGATAAAATAATTAAAACCCATAAATTCGCTTAAGTTGACGACATTGCCTGCATAGCAGGTGGTTTATGAAAAGATCGCTATACAAAGAAAAGCCCCTCGGAATGTTGATTCCTTGGGGTTTTGAATTTTGTAATGATTATCTCTTTTTCAACCATTTGAGAGCACAAAAATCCTAGAAATAAAGGTTTTATAGCAAACATTGTTGCACATATGTTTCACACCCACAACGTTTTATTACGTCTCAAGACGTTTCAAAAGCAAAACTGTTGCTTCCAACAATATCTTATATCAAACCTCTTCAATTAGACTCATTATTGCTTCTTCTGTCCACAAATCATTAGGAAAAATTGATATATCATCATTATGCTTACGAATAATTCTTACTGGCTCTATTGAATTATCATATACATGTAATATATCACAGATTTCCATTAATTGTTTTATATTATTTATTGATTTATAATATCGAGATACAATCTTATCTCTTTCAACATTATGACCACCATTCGCCACTCTTGCTTGTACCCGAGCCACATTAATTTGAGAATCAACTGTTAGAACAAATACACATTTGATAAAATATCCTTTTTCTTTGGCCTTTTCTAAAATATCCAATTTATACTTCGAGGACAATACTGTTTCAAAAGTAAAATTTTCATTACTATCTATAGAAGAATATCTCTTTTGATCAACCAATCTTGCCGCTTCTTCATTACTCATTCCTGTAGATGTTACAATATCATCTGCATTAGTATACGTTCCTATCTTTTCAAAATATTGTGTAATTGTACTTTTACCAGATCCATTTGGCCCTGCTAAAACTAGAATCATCGGTTTTTTATTCAACATACTTCTTAACTCCAGCTGAATATTCAATATATGCTTTTTTTGTCTTAATATCATATTTTGCCACTGGTTTTTTGCAAAATTCCGCTTTTTCTATTGCTGACTTAACAGCTTCGGTTGCTCTAGCATCCATCTCTATATCTTTTGCAGATATATAGCCTTTTTGATCAGCAGGCTCTATAACCTTAATTGAATGTTTTTTTCCAGTTATCACTTTAGCCATACTCATCTTATCACTCCTTCCAAAACACAATTTCAACAACATTACTCATAAATATTATCTCTATGAACTACTCATTATCTATAATTTCAATTCATTTACATACTTTTTCTTTTGTTGAAAATAGTATATCACACTCATCAGAAAAAAACATCCCAGAACAATAAATGACAATGTCTCATAATATTTACCCACGGATTTTTATATGAATTATCTATTTCATAAGGGTGACGAAATTACAAAATCCACCTTGTTTAGATAACAGTTCTGTTAGACTACCTATCTCTGCAACAGCACCATCTTCCATATAAATAATCTGATCGTACTGTCCCAATAAATCTGCGCTCAAACTATGTGTTATTGTAACCAATGTCAGATTTTCAATTGCAAGCAAACTACTCTCAATATCATAAGCTGTCTGCATATCTACAGCAGATGTTCCTTCATCTAGTACGAGAATTGGTTTATGTCGGATTAACGCCCTCGCAACTGCAATACGTTGTCGCTGTCCTCCCGAAAGATTTGAACCATTTTCTCCCACCTTGGACAAAAGACCATCCGGCATACGCTCGAGGAACTGGTCCACCCCACTTGTGATTAATGCATCCTTCAAATCCTTATCTTCAAAAATATCATATAAACAAATGTTTTGCCTGATGCTATCATCAAACATGTAGATGCTTTGATGTATTACAGAAGACATATTCTGTATTTTTTCAATATTTATATCACGTAAACTTGCACCATCATATGTAATGTTTCCGGTGTAAGAAGAATAATATCCCGTTAGCAACTTGACCAATGTTGTTTTTCCACATCCACTTTTTCCAACGATCGCATATTTTTTACCTTTATTCAGTATTAAATTTGTATTCCTTAAAATTTGTCGATTCCCTTCATAGGCAAAGGACAAATCCTTGATTACAACTCTGTCCGTGAACGATGGTTCTAATGTTCCCACAAACGATGTATCCGAATAATCTGCCAATTCCTCCATCCGCTTAATAATAGGGACAATACTTTTGATTTTGGGAATATTCTGCAAAATCATCATTACAGGACTTATAAATGTACCAGAGAGTTGAATCAATGCCACTAAAGTACCTGCGGTTATATTCCCTTTAATGATAAGATACGCCCCCAGAAACAACCCGGAAAACTGTGTAAGATACGCAAGAAGTCCGGAAATACCTTCATTTAGTGCAAACAACTTATCTACTTGATATTTGGCATTGGCCGCCTTATCGTTTTCATTTTCAAATTCTTTTTTAATATGATTAGTAATCTGAAAAGAAATCTTTAAGCCTTGATGTGAAAACTGAAAATTGTTTTGAAAGCATCTCCTGCCTTATCTGTAAAGATTTCCCCATAAGTCCAGGAAGTACAAACATGACAATCATACATCCAATAAGGCACAATGCAATCAATGGACTGATTTCGAAGAGCAATATGAGGGTTACAATAAACATAACAGCATATTGCAGCACCATCAGAGACGGGATAATGTAGTTCTCTTCAATCAGTTTAATATCGTTCGTAAATGCAGAAATATAATCAGCTGTATTGACGCTGAAAAAATCATGAATATTTCTTTTCAATATCCCATAAAAAGCTTTTTGTCGCAACATTTTCGTAAGATTCCTGATGAGTAGTTTACTACACAGCGAATATAGGTAACTGATAATACCCAGCGCTATAATATAAACTATCGAAAACATCAGCATCCTCTGAAATTCAGTCATATTACCATTTATGGCAACATCGATAACCTTTTGAAGTAGTTTTGCTAGAAATACTGCTGCCACCGAACTAATAATATTAAGCAGTACCGTAATTGATAGTATTAATTTGTTTTTTTTAAGATATTCTTTCATAACTAGACCTCCATTTTATTTGATATGTATTTAATATGTATTCAAAAATTATTTGAAACTCATCTAATATATATTACACGTATCATATATTATTGTTTGATATGTGTCAACTATGTTTTGTGTACGTCTAATTTATAACCAAAAAAATTCCTAGCGATTGCTAGGAATAATGTTTAAATACTATTGGTTTTAGATTTATAATAAGGCCTCCTCAAGTTCTTTAATCAAATCTTGCAGGTTTTCTTTTTCTAAATGGTAATATACCTTACCATTCTTTTTCTCAACACCTACTAAACCGCAATTTAGCAGTACATTCATATGATGGGACATGGTTGCCGCGGTCAGCCCTAACTGTTGAGCTATTTCCAGGTTATACTTTGGACTGACTTTGAGCGATGAGATAATACCCAGTTTACTATTATCACTTAACGCCTTTAACTTGATCAGCAATAGTTCTTTAGAATTTTGACGTATTTTCCCGCTTTTGATGACTCTTTCACTAAGTAGTCCATAATAACAACTTTTTTCAAATAGCATCTGTGATACCGGGAATATCAATGTTGGATAAACAACAGAAGATTGAGTCATGGTAGCCTTTAGTTCATAAAATTTTTTATCACTATTACTAGTCTCCATAACACTATACTGATTAAGAAGTTTTTCTAGTGGATTGATTACCTCACTAACAGCCCTACGATAGGCATCCACATTGGAATTTATTATTTCAATGAGATTGCTTATATATTTCTTAGGGCTCTGCATAACACGTAGCATCTTCCATTTAGCATCTGATTGAAGACCACTGCTATCCAAATAATGAATGATATCCTCTAAAGAATCCAGACTATTTGTATTAGTTTCATCCTCAAAAATCGTTTTACATATATGGATGATTTGAGATTTAACCTGATCTTCTGACAGACAATCAAACGATGTGAGCCAACTTCTATTTTCAATAATCAGGGATAATAGTATGAGATAATAATTAGAATCCTTTTCACCGAAAAAAAATTTATTTTCACTACATTCTACTCTGTTTTTCAAAAATACCTGAACATATTTATCAAACGTTTTTAAGTGCTGTGAATAAAACTGCTCACCATCAAATCCCAAATCAGAAAGTGTGTTTTTTGTTTCTTTCTTTACTTCTTCTAGGTTATAACTGACAAAAAGTAACCCCATTGTTTCAAATATAGGATCCATCTTACTAAATATTTTATCTAACATAATCTTCTCCTTAATACGAAACTATTTCGAGTTCAGCATTGTTTATTCGATGTTCATCTAATTAATTATATGATAGTATCAGTATAATATCAAGTATACTTCATTTTTGCTGTAGCAGCTTCCAGAGCTATCTATATACCCTAGGTAACCCTTCTACTGAACAACGGAGTACATATAAAGATTGTATCAGAACCTCTTGGCCATTCAGATATTGGCGTTACTACGGATATATATGCCGATATATTGGCATCCACCAAGCGAAAGACTGCTGAAGTAATTGACTTTAAATTAAAACATGCATAATAAATAAAAGCACTTGTAAGAATACAGGTGCTTTTATTTAATTCACACCAAATCGCATTTTTAGGCAAAGAAAAACCCCTGCAAACGTAGTGTTTACAAGTGTCTGTATAGTTATGCTTATTATCTCTTTGATAGGTGTCCCCGAGCTGTAGAACCGCATGGATTCTGGATTCTTAGAGTGCTGTGTTAGTTACATGTGTTTTACCCACAACTTCTCACAGCGTCTCAGGACTTTTCTAATCTGGCTCAAATTACAATTCTTTATCTTCAATTAAATCTTTCAATTCTTCCTTACTTGGCAAAACCGTTTGGTACTTACTTGCAAAAATCTGATTGTTATCTTCTGGCAAAGTCATTTCGACAATCGCGTCTTTTTTGTCTTTACATATTATTATCCCGATTGTAGGATTCTCTTCTTCTAATTTCACTTTACGATCATAGTAATTTACATACATTTGCATCTGCCCCAAGTCTTGATGCTTTAAATGTCCAATTTTCAAATCAAATAACACAAAACTTCTTAGAATCCTGTTATAGAACACTAAATCCACACGATAATGCTCTTCCTCAAAAGTAAATCTCACTTGTCTTCCAACAAAGGTAAATCCACGTCCTAATTCCAGTAAAAATTTTTGCAGATTATCAATAATGCGATTTTCTAACTCTGTCTCCGAATATGTGACTAATTCTGGCAATCCTGTAAACTCTAATACATATGGATCTTTAAAAATATCCTGTGGATTTTCAATAAGCTGCCCTTCCAAAGCCAATTTCATTACTTCATCTTTATCCCTGCTCAAAACCAAGCGTTCATATAGTGAACTGCTAACCTGCCTTGCTAATTCACTTTTGCTCCAACCATTACAATATGTCTCAATCTCATAGAAATGTCTCTCATCAACATCCGAAATACGCATTAGTACAAGATAATGCGACCAGCTCAAATAAAATTTTCTACCTTCTATCGTTTTTGGCAATTTATCAGATTGGGGAAACGCTGTTTCCCCAATTGTATCTTTGGAAAAAACTTTGTAAAAACGACGCATAAGCTTCAAATTATCAAGAGAAAAGCCTTTACCAAACTCTTCTGTCAATCGACTAGATAAAGTATGCAGTATATATTTACCATACTCAGCTCTTTCTTTACCATGCTGCTCTTCTTCAACAATCATTCGTCCAGCTTCATAATAGGAATATACCATCGACATATTAACAGCAGTTATAAGATTTTTCTTTGCACTCTTGAATAAATCAACCACTTCGCTTATGAATTTTTCACTTTTTATTTCGTCCATATATCTCCTTTCCCGTTGAGCATTTTATTTCTTCCCACGTTTAAAGCAGCAATCTTGCCAATTTTTATCTATAAATAATCCCCCAAGGATTATCCTTCGACATATCTGGTGTCATATCATCGTTCCAAGCACAATATGCCTCCGTATATGTACCTTTTAAGAAAATCGGTAAGTATTCCTTAAAATTTGGAGCAAATTTCATGCCATTAAGATCATCCATTTTTGTCCAATAAACCTGACCTTCGTCTGTCTCACTTAGCAATTCACCCGAATAGTCAGCAGTTTTATAAAAATATGTGAAATACTTGTCTTCAGTTTGATTATTGAACCAGTACATAAATCCACATGGTTTCAAATTCCAGATGTCAAGACCTGTTTCTTCCTTTACCTCACGGATAGCACTATCATAAATAGTTTCACCATTCTCGGCATGTCCACCCGGAAAGGCTATTCCACACCAATTCTTTACTCTATCCTGTACTATAACTTCACCAGTATTTATATTTTGCACCATTACCATATTTGTTATTTCTAATTTTGCCATAAGTATCATTCCTTATATAAAAATTTCTTAGTTATTTCACTTTCACAAATTGTCTAATCAGTTATTTTCTAAATAAATTATTTCTTTTCCCTTTTCTTTTGCATATTCTATTTCTTTTTTAACGCTTTCGCCAATATACCCATCAACATTTACAACAAAAATTGCATCTGACAAATCGATTTTTAATCTATGTAATTCACCTAATAAACCTTTTTCACATTCTGTCAAATCTCTATCCATAATATGAGGTATAATACCGATTACCACATATTCATTTTCTAATTCCAGCCTTTCAGACATTTCTTGCATTTTATTCCAAAATCTTACTGAGCCACATAATGTGACAACTTTTCTCTTCATTATCTTCACCTTAATTAATATCAATCAATAAACTTAATTTGCCTCTTAATTTTTAATTTCATAGAAATGATACATCTCGGCTTTTTCATCATTTAAATCTTTATATATTTTTTTCTCGATCAATTCAAAACCCACTTTTTCAACCACTTTCCAAGACGATATATTATCTTCTCTAACTGTCGCTATCAATTTGCAAATATTATAATGATTCAAAAAATAAATAACATAGGCTTTGACTGCCTCCACTGCATATCCTTTATGCCTGTAATTTGAACCAATAAAATATGTAATACCTACTTCTTGAAGGTCATCATAATATAAACAACCCACTGATCCTATCAAAATATTCTTTTCTTTTAATTCAATTGCATATGCCAAATACTTCAAAGTTGGATTATCTGCGTCTGTAAGTTTTTTTGCTTCTAGTATCCAATCTGCCATGCACCCACTGCAATCATTACTAAAGCCAACATCGTTTAAACTTCCATCCGATGCCATTTCAATAAAGGAAGATTCATCATCTGTTATTAATGATCGAATAGTCAATCGTTTGGTTTCTATTATCATTTCAAACTTCTTTCCTAAATTCAAATTCTCATCACTACAACACAATATTTAATAAAAGGAATATTTACATTCTTCCTGCCCTTTTTCATATATGCATTCCACTATTTCAGCTGGTTTCATTTCTTCAATATAAGCCAATGTTCTTAATGCCATTCCATGTCCAACAAGAATTATTTTCTCATACTCAGAATATTTATCAGCAACCCTTCTCATCCTTTTTCTCATATCCACAAGTGTTTCCCATTGCTTACTTGTCTCTTTTGGATATACGCCTTTGCAGCCAACAAATTCTTCTGTCAGATGAAAAGCTTCTTGAGATGAAGTGTAGGTATTGGATAAATCAGGAAGCCATTCGTGTAAATCAAGTTCTACCCTAACCTCAATTCCAGTGATTTTAGAAATAATCTGTGCCGTTTGCAAAGCTCTAGTATATGGAGACGAAATAATAAGTTCAGCAGTTTTTAATCTCTCATCCTTTGCAGTTTCATTTGCTTGCATTATACCTTTCTCAGACAATGGTGCCAAATCCCTTCCAAAACCAAAAAAGCCATATTCCATTAGTTTATTATAATCAGCTTCACCATGTCTTATTAAGTAGTAAGTAGCCACTATAACTCCTCCTCCAATTATAATTACATCAACTTCAAATTTTCTTTCAACATTCTCAATTTTATATATTATATCAAACAATTCCTAGTACTTCCACAACACATTTCAATTTTATCTAAACCAAGCCACCGATTTTCAATCTAGCAGAACTTGCATTGACGGATAAGAAATTATCCAAGAAGCAATTGGACTTGAAAAAACAATTCAAAAACTAGAATATTTGAAAAAACTGGATGAAAGTGAAATTGAATATGCTGAGGCTAAACATAAAGAACTTCAGAATATCATGGATAAAACCACACTGAAATTGACGGATAAAGAAAATCTTGTAGAAGTCTACAAGGAAGATTTAAAACGATATGAGTCAAAGACAGACGATGAAATCAAAACTTTAAGGTACAAATTGAATCAGGCATACGATTTCATGAAGCAATTTACTCTTGGCGGTATCAATATGCTAGAGAAATTCTTCCAAAGTATTGGCGAAAGAGTCCAGCAGATGATGGCAGGAAAGGGAAGGTGAGTTTGTAAAGTGGGGCAATACGTTTAACTTGCAAAACAAATAATTTAGTGTTAAAATATAAAAAAATATGAAAGAAGGTCTTGGCTAGTGATTATTTTCTGCTAATTATAGGTGTAACTTAATATCAATCTTTTGTCATAATATAAGAACTATGTTTCTTATGTTGGTTTTTGATTGATATGATAATAGCAGGAAAATAATATAGCTAACTCCTCTTTGTACTACATAAAAAGTATAGTATTATTTTGATAATATTTTATCTACTAATTATGCTTAAAAACGGATGCGGAGTTTTTCCTGCATCCGTTTTTGCAATTGGAGGTAAGAATGAAAGTAGTAATAAGTAATATGAGTTTTTATTATTCGGATCATTATAATACCATATTTGAAAATGTAAATTTGATATTAGATACGGATTGGAGTCTTGGTCTTATTGGTCGTAACGGTAGAGGAAAGTCAACATTCCTTAATTTGCTTATGGGGAAGTTAGTTCCTGTAAGTGGGAAAATAAGTATGGAAGTTATTAGTATGGAGTATTTTCCGTATAAGGTTAATGAAAAATATGATAAAACAATTGATGTAATAAAAGAAAATATTGGTGGATTAAAAACAATTGAAGACATAATGGAAGAAATAATAGCTACCAATGATGAGAGCAGATATAACGTATACTCAGATATGCAAGAGAAGTATGCAGAGTTAAGTGGGTATGAAATGAAGGCAAGGATTCTCAAAGAAATGGCAGATATGAATTTGGATGAGAAGCTTGCATATAGGGATTTTAGGACCTTATCTGGTGGCGAAAAGACTAGAATGATGATTATAGTTTTGTTTTTAAGGAAAAGTAGTTTTGTATTGTTAGACGAGCCTACTAACCATCTTGATATTGATGGAAAGGAAATGGTTGCTGAATATCTTAAGAAAAAGAAAGGATATATCGTAGTTTCTCATGATAGAGATTTTCTGGATAAAGTAACGAATCATATTATGTCTATTAATAAGACTGATATTAATATTGAAAAAGGAAATTACTCAACCTGGAGAAAGAATATGGATATGGTAGAAGAATATGAAATTAAAACTAGAGATAAGCTTGAAAGAGAAATAAAACAACTTGAAAGACGTTCTAAACAGACGAGAAAATGGGCAAGTGTGGGTAATACACAGAAGTATGCATTTAAATGCAATTCTAGATCTAATGGTTGTAGATCATATATGCACCAAGCCAAGAAATCAGAAGGTAATATATTAGAGAATATTGATACTAAGAAAAAACTTTTGCTTAATTACGAAGAGGCTAAGGATTTACAGATAATTCAGAATCAGATAGTTGATGATGAATGTTTGATTAAGGCAGGAAAAACATGTTTTGCATATCCCAATAGTCGTATAATTATTAAAGATTTGAATGTAAAAATACATCATGGAGATAGGATATGGATTAAAGGTAATAATGGTGTTGGGAAAAGTACATTGCTAAAATTGTTATCTGGAGAATTAGAAACAGATAAAAAAATAGAGTATGCCGAGGGAGTAAAGATATCAGTGTCTTCACAGGAAACATTGTGGGCTAGTGATTTTATTAATGAAAGATTTGAGACTAAAGAGAAAGAAAATCAATTACAACTATTTCTTTCATTTTGTGATATGTTTGATCTACCTGATAATTTTCTTACAAGGCCACTTGAAACATATAGTAGTGTTGAATTGAAGAAAGTTGATATTGCAAGAACTCTTTCAGAGGGAAATGACATTTTATTCTTTGATGAACCGCTCAACTTTATGGATGTATTTTTTAGAGAGCAGCTAGAAAGAGCAATACTGGAATATGAACCAACTATTGTTTTTGTTGAACATGATAGCAGGTTTGGAAGTAACGTGAGTAATAGGGTTATTGAAGTGAGAAATAATGGTGAAGTAATTATCAAAAACACGTTATGATAAACAATAACAGAATGTAGAGTAAATGAATAGACTACATTGAAAATAATAAAAAAGGAGATTTTTAGAGAACGATTATGAAAATACAGATTAATGACAATATTATTAAGTATTATTTACGTAATGTTTATTTTATTAATGGACACAGTTATGCAGGGAAATCAACAATGGTGAAGCTACTTTCGGAGCGATATGATATGGTGTTTTGTGGTGAAAATTATCATGATACATTTCCAAGAGAAAAGCTGTCACGATGGAAACAACCAAGCTTATGCTATTTTGATACAATGAGTGGGTGGGAAGAGTGGTTAACTATGACTCCAGAAGATCATTGGAATTGGATAAATAATGTGTCTCAGGAATGTATGGAAATAGAAATACTAGAGTTGTTAAAATTAGCTGCAACTGGACGGAAAGTAATGGTTGATACCAATATTCCACCTGATGTATTACGTGAAATTTCAGATTATAACAATGTAGCAATTATGCTTTGTGATCCAGCGGATATTTGTGCCACACGGTTTTTTGAACGTGATGATCCGGAAAAAAAATTTATGCTGGAACAAATTAAACTGTGCAAAGATCCTGATGCAACACTCAAAAATTTTAATTCATGGGCGTTATATCATCCTCCCGTTGAAGTTGATTGGAATAATACAGGATTTTTCACTTATACCCGTTCTGATTTCGAAACAGATACACGTGAAGAAATGCTAGAGATTTTGGCAAAACATTTTGGTCTTTGCAGATAATAATAATTTGCTTGAAATACATTTTGACATTATTAATATACGCATGGCAACAATTTGTAAACCACCAGAATAATTGTGAATAATAAATTTCTGATTCGGCATTACATTGGCATTAAAAAGTCAATAAACGAGAAATAATAATGATAATACGAATAAAGCTTAAACAAATATGTTAAGCAGAAGACTGAGAAACATTTAAAATCACTCTGGATTCTGCGAGTTTGAGCAGAAAGCAAAGCCTCAAGAATGGCGTATTTACGGGGTTCTTTTGGCTTTTCTTTGGGGTGTGATACCTTTTTGATATCTAGAATAATCTTCTGTGGCTGTAAACTTTATTTTCGTAAATTTCGTTCTGGAGTCTCTAACTGTTTTCCATACTGCCTCTCCAACACCTCCACACTTCTCTGTATCTGTTCTAATGTCCCAACCCAATTATCTGAACAAATTTCCTTCTATTTGAACACAAAAAATCCCCAAAACATTTCTGTTTTTGAGGATTCGAATTCTGTAATCGAAGTCTCGAAGAAGATAATTATCTCTTTGCTAATGTTTTGATAACTACGTTCCTTTGTTTACGGGCATTTTCTATTCAAATGTTACCTACGTGTTTCCTACATAAGTTTGTTACTATTTACTAACTTATCTAGCTGGCTTCGTATAGCTTTCATAATTTAATCATATCTAAATTCGGGTTTAAATATCTGGTAGGCTATTTATTAATGATTCAAATTATTTAATATAAAACCAGTATAAAGAATCTTGAAATTGAATTTTATATTTATTATCCCATAATTTCTATTATATCCTATGTAAAACATAGTAAAACGCAAACATTTCTAATAGTTTTCTTTGTCTAGCAATTTTTTATTCTCTATATTTTCAGCTTCTATAAAAATCTGGTAAAGTAACAAAATTTATGTTTAATAAATCTAAGAGTTTTGCTGTATATTCTTGAAGTTTTGAATATAACTCTGCTACAGCTTCCTGTACAGAAAATTAATATCCTATAATATAACGAAAGAGCACTCATTTTTGTGTATTACGTGTGTATTACATAATTCCATATGCAATATTTTAATCTGTTTTTATGAGCATTTTGTTTAAAGAAATTGTGATTCCACATTTTTACATTCTTGACTTTTCGTTTAAATTATATACTATAAATTTTGTTTCAAAACAAAATTCAATATAAAAATTATAATATCATATTTTTAGATATTAATTCACTACTAACTATTTCTTTTCTCTTCTCCCGACTCATAGTTTCCCATTTATCATGCGAAACTACAGGCACTTCTATTTCTATTAACGATTCCGGTTCAATCATATTCCTCTCAAACTCTGTTGATTCACACACGTAACATTTTTTTTGAGTTTGAGAAAAATCAATTTTGTATCCGTCTATTAAATCGCAGGTGATTCCGTACGTTTCATTTACAATGTCATCTATAATCTCATTTGTATAATCAATTGATTTTTCTGATAAGATTTCTTTTACCAAATTTATATAATCTAAAAAATATCTATCTTCAATTAAATTAATAAAAGCATATTTAGTTGTATTATTCATAAAAATCAATCTTTGACCATATGCAAAATCGGATAAATAATAAAAGGACTTTGGATTACCGCATTTCTTACATTTTATTACTTCTTTTCTCACTCTAATATTTATCTTAACCATATCATTTCTCCTCGTTAATCGATTGGTGTTACTATTCTAGGCGTTAAAATATCATCAAAATTATTATAAATAACATAGTTTATGCCATCGCCTCGATAAGATTGAAATATAATAGCATCATATCCTTTGTTTCTAGCTAATTCCCCTATTTCTTTACATGCAGCCGTAGAAGTAAGTCTTGGGATATAATCCCATTGCACTGCCACTTGTGAATTTGTTAAATCTAATACCTTCTGTCCTGACAAACTCATATCATAACTTATTGCGTAATTTGCTGTATTTCCATGCTCGGCTAATTCTGCAATTATTGTTTTGCCATCTCCGCCAACATAGAACCCTTTACCAAATCTACTCTCAGCATTAAAATATTTCGGATTAATCCCATCCAAAACACTTTGGGCTTGAGAGGCACTTCCAACAGCATGTTGAGCCGATGGTTTCTTTCCTTCCACATCTGGATTTATCTTTCCCTGCTCTGTTTGTATTCCCTCTTCCCATGTATGCTTTGGGAGCGTTTCCCCTTTTTCCAACAAATCTGTAAGCTTGGTTGTAACTTTAGTTTCTTTTTCTGCTTCCTGCACAGCTTTTATGGTTTCACTTGCTTCTTTTGCTGCTTGCAGTGCTTTCTCTGCTTCTTCCGATGCTTTTAAGGCTTCTTCTCCTTCTTTGACACCCTGGATGGCTCCTTTTGCTTCTCCGCCTCCTACAAACAAAGTGCCTGCATCTAATGCCACTGCTCCTGCAAATTCCGATCTTGAATAGGCATCTCCATGAATTACATTCTTGTCAAAGGAATCAGCAACTTTTTTCCCGACTCCCTTCAGCACATTGAGCTCCTGACCATTTGTAAAAATTTCTTTGATCTGCTCGGCCTGCTTGCTATTCTTTTTCAAGGTTCCAACCGGGTCATCATAGCATTCGATCTCCTGATTCAGACCCATGCCAATTCCTTCCACCATAGAAAGTATTTCTTTTGCTGCTCCGACTTTAAAACCTGTGCTTATCGGATCTATTTTCTTTTCTTCCTCTATAACTTCACCCAGTGCTTTTTTCAATGGATCCAGCGCTTTATGTATCTCTCCTTCTTTTAGCTGGTATGCTTTTTTTATCATACTTCCAGCTTCCAGCGTAATTCCTTCTGGCGATGCAACTTCAAGGATTTTAAATGCACGCTCTTTTGGATCCTGCGGCAGTTCTTTATCAAGGAACTCTTTCGCATCCAAAAAAGTTTTTTCCTGATCTGCTGTTTTGATGATTTTTTTCATGCGATCTTTATTCCGTTCGTAATCAGCATGCAGATTTATATAGTCTA
>Ga0302165_10000409_pt1 | contig 15938 bp, 14 predicted proteins | sample I_Fen_E3_2_FD_193499 | JGI IMG/M metagenome (GOLD analysis project Ga0302165, IMG submission 193499) | Peat permafrost microbial communities from Stordalen Mire near Abisko, Sweden - I_Fen_E3_2 | ecosystem: Environmental > Terrestrial > Soil > Wetlands > Permafrost | place: Sweden: Abisko...
CCGCTCTGTATCAAAACGTTTCTTTGCGATCTGCTCATAGGCATAGGCTGTTGCATGCACCTGAGCCATCTTTGGTGCCTGTTCCATGTAATTACTGCACATGCTCATAAAACCGCTTCCACTTTGAATCGTTTTTATCTTCTTTAAGTCGTAGGTCACGCTTTCCTGTATCTTTAGCTCTGCAAGCGTCTTTTCGATCCCGTCTGCCATCTTGATCAGTTCTGCTGCATTCTGTAAGGATTCATGCTCGATCGTTCCTATGTTTTCATTGAGCATATTCGTACTGATCTTCATCCATTTTAAAGCATCCGATATCCCGGATCCATCCGGGCTGGCAGTTCCGATATATTTCGATGCACGTGCTGTCGCTGTTGCCATATCCATTTCGATTCCTTCAAAGATCGTGTTCTTTTCTGCTTCCAGCTGGTCTACCAGCGTTTCCAACACATTTTCCTTGATGACACCATTCCAGTCGCTTTCTATGGCATAGTATTTCCCGATATAGGTACTGAGATAATCCCGAAAGCTTTCCAGAAAAAGGCTGATGGACTGCACCAGTGGCAGATCTACATATTCCACGTAGGTCCGCATGCTCTCTCCGATGGCTCCCTGTATGCTCTTTGTTCCTTTTAGATTTCCAAGTTCCTTTTCTACTTTCCCATACTCTGACATCCACTTTTGCAGCTGTGCATCCAGTACGGACTGGACTTCTTCCAGTTCCCCCATTCGCACATCATAACTCATTATACCCCTCCTTTTCTATTCCAGAAACATGCTTTGGTCTGTCCGTTCCATTTCACTCGCTGCCGACTTCATTTTTTTCATGTCCGAATCCAGATAGCCCTTTGCTGCTTTTGAGATCCTTATGACTCTTTCATATACATGGAGCAGGGCTTCAAGGGTATCCATCTTCGCTACGATGCTTGGTGCCTTTTCTCCATTGGACACTGTTTTTGCTGCCTTTTGTACCGCTGAGACATCTCCATCAAAGCTTATTTTCTCCAAGACGATATTCTGGTTCATTTGTATCCTCCTTGTATTTCTATTTTCTTTCTCCCGATTGCTTTTTTATATCAGGGATGCAATGAGGGATTCCAGGCTGGCAATGAGCATTTGTGCATTTCGAACGACATTCTGTTCCCATGCCAGGGCGATCTTTTTATTTCTTAACGCATTATCGATTTCATGCTTCATACTCTTTACACTGCTTTCATATGCATTCAAACCATCTGATACTGTTTCATATTTTCCATGAAACTCGCTGTACTTATGTCCTTTCCAGTCACTTTGGATATTGGATTCATATTTGTTTTGACAGCTGCTCTTTTCCTGTGATACACGATCCATGAGGCTTTCCAACAGAGCTTCTATCTCCGTCAGATCCTGGATATCATTTTGATAGCTCGTTATCTTTGCATTGCTGGCTGCGACCTCTGTATTTTTTGTACCAATCTGAGCACGATATGTTGATTTTTGTGCATCCATTTGTGCCTGATGTGCTGCCTTGGCACTGGCAGCTGCTGCTGCCGCCGAAGCTCCTGAATCTGTCTGTGTCTGAACGGTCACGGTCTTAGCCGCACTGGCTGTTGAATGATGACTCGACATCTTTCTTCCTCCTATTCCACATGCATGCGTTTTTTCATTTTCGGTATCATAGTTTCAAGATTTTTCCTCATTCGTTCTTCTTCCTCATCCGAATATCCTTCTGCGACGATTTCCTGGATATCTTCCTGATGAAAATAAAAGAGCTCATCCTTTATAATCCCTTCCGGATAGGTACATGCTGCATAATCAAAATACACATTTTCATTTTCCTGTTTCACAAATGCTCCTCTTGCAACGATCATCATCTTTCGAACTGTGCTTGGAACGTATACAATACTTCCGATTGGTAAAAATTTTTTTTCTTCCATGTGATTTTCCTCTTTTCTTTGTTTCACCACTTTAGATTATCGAATCCTTGGGTTTTTACTTAATACAAAATAAGATTAATATCCATATTTTTACTTATGTATTTATTCTAAAATTTTCGTGATCTATTCCTTAGATTCATTATTATTTGGAACATAAATACCTGGGTAATCTACATTCTCCGGTATAGTAAAATCGCTAACTTCATCTTGTGCTCTGATAACACGTAACGCATAGATTCCCACATCTGTTTTATCCATATCATTATTTATGTAAGAAGAAATGAATATTTTATAAGTTCCCTGATCTGTTTCTATAACATACCATCCATATATTTCTGTATAGCTTGCCTGAATAATACTTTTTTCCATCAAATAAGCTTTCCATGAAGTCACATTTCCCTTCATCAAATCAAATACATACGCTTCTCCTTCGTCAAAATTCTTGTCCTGCATTTTTGCATCTATATTAAACAATTTATAAAATTCGTCTTTGTCTTTATTTTTAATTGCTGATAATATCTTTTCAAATTCATCATCTAATTGCTTCTTAACTTCTTTGGATACTTTTATTTGATTTGTTGTTTGCTTATTTACATCTTCTGTAGATTGGGTATCCTGTTGTGACAAATTATCTTTTGAGGCCACTGAACTATGACATGCACTTAACAGCAACATACATATCAGTGGCAACACTAGCATGCTTATTTTTTTCATTTTTCTCTCCTACTTTTATCCAATGTTTCGTTCTACTGTAGAAAATGTCTTTACACGTATATCAATTGTTTTCTAATATGTATAATCCAGGATCTTGTATGGATTGTTCATATGAAAAAAGTGCATCTTGATCTTTCGCCTTAACAATAAACAATTGATGTATTCCTGTATCGTTATGATCTAATTCATTTTTTACATAAGATACAATTGTAATTTCATATGTTTCTTTACTTGTTTGTAATGTATATAACATATATTCCTCTACTCTGCTTTTACCCTCATCCGTACTTTTTCCCCCTGATGATGATACATTTTTCCATGATTCTAATTTACCTTGAATAAAATCAAACAACTTTTCTTCATCACTTCCAAAATTATTACTTCCTTGTATTGCTTTTTGGGTAAATTCTTTTCTTAATGCTTTTTTATCTTTCTTTTGAATTGCAGTTAGTGTACTTTCAAATTGCATATATGCTTTTTGTTCATCTTTATCTACAGAACTTTGAATTCCACAAGCGTTTATTATTAACAATATACAAACGAGTAATATAATTAATATCTTTTTTTTCATCACTTTTTCCTCATTTTAATTCCAAAAATCTAAAACATACTTTTAACTGATATTTTAGATTGTTTTCTGACATCATCCTTGACTTTATATTTATTGAGTTCATATTTTTTACTTTATCAAATAGCTATGTTGCTACCATATGTTATATTAAACAGTCTTTCTATTGACTATATTGCATTGATTTTTTAATCTATTATATTTAAAAAACATATTCCACTTTATAATTTTTATCATCAAAAACAAGCTTCCCATTATGTATTAAATACTTGTTATTTTTTTCAAATTGAGAAAACAACTCTTTATGTTCCTGACTATCAGAAAAGTCTATCGTATATGAAGCTGTCATATCATCAGGTGATTCAGACTGTACCCGAGGATTAAAACTAGTAACCCACCATTGTTTTTGATCTGGTTTATATTCCCCTATCAAATTTCCTTCCTTATCTTTTAGAACTAAACTCATCTTTAATGCTAACTTTTTATCAACTAACCACTGATCCTCTACTGGTGTTGAAATTTCTGTTCCTACAAATGGCATTTCTGTTTCATTGGAGTAAATTCCCATTTCTGCGCCTGCACCTAAATTCATATAATCTCCTTTCCATGCCCATATCCTGTATTTTCTATTATTTAAAACAAAATCAAAATGATCTGTTCTCATACATGTAGCAGCATCAAAAACATCATCGTATAAATAATTATACCCACCAATCTGCTGCCAGCAATTAAAGGTCGAATGATAATAACCCTTTTTATCATGAGAAAACCCAAAGGCTTTAAAAACATCTCCTACGTTCACTTCAGAAAAAGGAATGTTTAACTCCGGATGTTCCGATAAAAAAACAGCTACTTGGTTATCTATTACAGAATTTGCTAAACCTCTTGTAACTTCTTTTGTAGTAACTTTGCTTTTTGAATTACTCAGTCCTAAAAAGATACTAGCCAAAGCAAGGAAATTCAGATGTTCTCCCATTTTCTTATCAATGTCATCTTTCGAATTCCCAGCCCTATCTGTATTCGCTCGGTACATATCCGCCTGCTTTTTCAATGCTTTCGTGTCTGCCTTATGTGCTTCATAGTCTTCTTCCATGATCATAAAAGCTTCATTATTTTTTATCCCTCTGCTTTGGTATATTCCAATTGATATACTCTCATCGTGGTCTATGCTCGATATTGAATTTTGAATATCTTGAACTGTCTGAAAAAGTTCCGCTGTACTTGCTTTGGTATCATTTTCAATCTGTCCGATTTGTGCATTTAAAGATGATGTGTATAGGAACATATTTTTCATTTGATCTGATATATTTCCATAGTATGGCGATTGTGCTGACATATACTGGCTGGCACTCGCTACCACAGAATCAACTTCTTCACGAATCTCTTCAAATATAGTATTTTTTTCTGTCAATATTTCTTCGCCAAGCATTTCTAATAGATTTTGCTTTATTATACCAGTATCATCCGTTTCTAGTTCCTGATACTTTCCTGCATAAATATCAAAATATGCTTGAAATCTATCTAAAAGTTGTATAATGGATTGAATCAACGGAATTTGTACTTCCTGTACATGTAAACGTATACTATCGCCTGTAGCACCTTCTATTGTTTTTGTATTTTCTAGTACATGTAACTTGGTTTTTAAATCTTCATACTCTTTCAGCCAATCCTTCATCTGACTATCAATCATATTCTTAACTGCGTTCAAATCTTCCATGCGCACATCATAACTCATATCACATTCCCCTTTATTTTCTTGTAATAAGCCCCTTATCCGTACGTTCCATTTCATTCGAAGCTAAATTTAACTTTTTCATGTTTCCCTTCACATAAGATGTCGCACCTGCTGTAACATGCATTACAGCTTTATATACTTCTAAAAAAGATTTCAAGGCTTCCATTTGTGCAATTATACTTGGAACTTGTTTTCCTTTTGATATGTCTGAAGCAGAATTTTTTACATTAGAAACTTCATCCCTAAAACTAACTTTGTCTAATTTAATATCTTGACTCATCTAAATTTTCTCCGTATTCCGTAAAGTTTGTATTTTTTCTTAGAATAAAGACGCAATTGCACTCTCTAGTTGACTTATAAAAGCTAATGCCTGCGATAAAATACTTCTTTCCCACGCTATTTGTGCTTTCTTTTGTATAATTAAATTATCTACATTTAATTTAATCACTGCAATATCACTTTTATAAAAATTCAAATCACTCTCCATAGTCTTGTACTCACCATTATAATTATTGTAGGTACTGCCTTTCCAGTCATGATAAATATCATTCTCATATTTCGATTGACAGGAAGTAATCTCTCCTTGCATTGTTTCTATGATATTGCTTAACTTCGTACTGATATTTGTTAAAGCATCAATTTCATTTTGATAACCTGCAATTTTTACATTACTTGCCCCTACTTCTGAATTTTTCGAACTTATTTGCGAACTGTAATTTGCTTTCTTGTTTGCTATTTCAGCTTGATGCTGGGCTATTTGTGATTGAGCCGCTGCTTGGGCCGCTGCTTGTGTGGCTGCCTCACTCTGTGGCTGACTTGTAATAGTTGGTGAGTTATGATGTTTTGATGGCATTTCTTCTCCCCCCTTTTTTTACCTATTCAGTTGCTCGTGGTAAACGAAGTACTTTATAGCTTCCACTATGGAATAACAAACCATCTTTAAATGCTGGATATTCTCTGCTGGATAGGATTCCAAAGATTCCTGTTGTTCCGTTGGAACTTAAAAGTAAACCTTCTGTTGTTGCTTTCATATATCTTGTGATATCATCAAATCCTTTGAATTTTGCAGAATTTCCTGTGAAAATGAAACTGATTCCAATGTTTTGTGACGCCTGTAATAATTGATTTATTTCTGTTGCTTTCGTCTTGGTAAATTCAATGAACTGATCGATATCATCGGAAACAATATAAAAAGGTTCCAATAATAAAACAAGTTCTTTTGGATTTTTCTCTGGGTTTGCTTTTAACTGCTGTTGAATTTCCTGTTCTCTTATAGAAATCTCCATCTGTAATGTGGATAAAAATTCATCCAACTGATTTGGTTGTTCCATGTAAATTAAATCATCACGTCCTTTATATTTATACAGATCCATAGATTTTGAATCGAATAAATAAATTGGTGCTGTTCCGATAATTTGATTTAATATGATCTGCAATATATTTGTTTTTCCTTTTGCAGTTTCACCAATAATACCAAACGGTGACATGTTCCGCTCAAATCCACATACCTGCACATCTTCTTTGTCAAGACCCAGTGCAATCATAGGTTCATTTACATGAAACTCTTTTAACTGATGTTCCATGAAATTCTCTGGAAGAATAGGAATTCTTGGAGCTTTTTCCTGTGGATATTTGGCATTGATTGATTGAATAACACGTTCCATTCCCTGATTGTATTCTATTTCTGTTTCAAATTTCACAGCAGTATATATTTGCATTACACTGATAAGACTTTTATATTTGATAAGACTTCTTCCCTTGATATCCGACTGTTTATACTCACTTCTTCCAACAATGGTCGTTATATCCGATTCATCAAAAATAAATCCTGCAATTTTGTTTTTAAAGTTATTGAATGTAGCATACTTTAAAGCTCCGCTTCTTGTTGCCGTTACGACCACATAAATCCCAAGTCCATTTCCATCTCTTGATATTCTTGCAAAGAACTCTTCTATTTCAAATCCAAGTTCTCTTACCACGTCATAATTATCCATAGCAATTACAATTGCTTTTAACGGCTCTGCTGCTGTTTTATTGTATACATCAAAGTTTTGAACCATTGCAGATGCTAATATTTTTTTCCGTTTGTTTATTTCAAGATCAATTAACTTTGCAAATTTGCCAAGTTTTTCTGCATCTTCCATCGTAATATAATCAGCTGTATGATGAAGGGCATTTAAAGGAATTAATCCACTATTTCCAAAATCCAAAATATAGAAATTTAAGTTTTTAACTGTATTCTTCATTGCCAAAGCTAAAATAAGGGTTGTCAAGAATACTGACTTTCCATAACCTGAGGAAGCAATATAAATTAAATTTCCATCCTTTTTCAAATCAACGGTATATTCAATCTGAGCCTGCGCTTCTGGAATATCAACAATTCCAAGCGATACGTTTAATTCTGGAAGACTAAATTTCTCAATTTGTTTTGGTAATTCAATTTGCGTTTCCAGTGGTTGAAGCCAAGGACGTTTTACTTCGATAAAGTTTTGATTTTCATACATCTGTTGCATATAATTTACTGTTGCATCCAGCTGTGTCATATTTAATTTATCCTTATCGTCTTCATCACTTAAGTCTTCGTTTAAAAGTTCTCCCTGTCCCAAATCATTTAAAAGATATACTCTGTTATCGGTTTTGCTTTCTTCTTTATTTTCAACGTAGGATGCCCCACTCCATGCGGACTGGAACAACTCATAAATCTCATTATTTCCGACCTGCAAATATGCACGTCCTGGAATCGTAATATTAGCTGCATCTGGTGTTTTTAAAATTTCTTTACTATCGGATTCATTTTGTACCATCAAAGCTAATTTAAACTTAGAGTTAGTCCAAATCTGATCATCTACAACACCACTCGGTTTTTGTGTTGCAAGAATTAAATGTACACCAAGACTTCGTCCGATTCTGGCTGCCGATACTAATTCTGTCATAAAATCAGGCTGTTCTTTTTTTAATTCTGCAAATTCATCACTGATGATAAATAAATGTGGCAATGGTTCCTTTGCTATACCACTTTTAAATAGTTTCCCATATGCATTGATATGGTTAACTTCATGACTGCTAAATATTTTTTGTCTTCTTGCCAATTCACTTTTGATGGATGCCATAGCTCTCTTACTTTGTGCACCATCCAAGTTTGTAATTGTTCCCAATAAGTGTGGCAGATTTTTAAATAAATTCGCCATTCCACCTCCCTTATAATCAATCAGTAGAAATGCTACTTCATATGGGTGGAAATTCACGGCCAAAGACAGAATATAAGACTGTATGATTTCTGATTTACCAGAACCTGTTGTTCCTGCAATCAGTCCATGTGGTCCATGAGCCTTTTCGTGCAGATTCAGGTTTACATAATCATCCACGGCTCGTACTCCTAAAGGAACTGCCAATGATTTTGCTGCATTGTGCTTTTTCCAGCGTCCTAATACATCCAATTGATTTGGATGTTCCACTTTATACATTTCAAAAAAAGTAATACTTTCTGGAATGTGCGCACTGATTCCTTGTAAATGTTCCAAAACAGATAGATTTCTTGCCATCCATTCCAAATTAATTCCTTGTGTCGATTTTAAAGAAAATGCCAAATTTTTCTCTTCTTTTTCTTCTAATAGGAGTGTTGCCTGCGTTGAATTTTCGTAAATTGCAATTGTTCCAATGTTTTCTGGCAAATTTGCACGAATATTTGTTGTATATATGATAGAAAATCCAAGTTCAGCGCCCTCTTTATCCAAATATTCCATAATTGAATGATCCATAATTAATTTAGGTTCATCGATAATAAATAAAAGATGTGGTACAAATTTACTTTCTTTTTTGCTTTCTTCAATTTTTGTTTTACGACTTTTCAAGATTTGATGGATACTTCCTAAAATCTGATCTCTTTTTCTTTCAGAATCTATATTGCAGATAACATTAATTGAATGATTTTTCAAATGAGGATACCATTTCATCCAGGAAAAATCATTCTGGTATATTTCATTTGAAATAAGGATGATTTCCAGATCATGGTAGCTTTGGAAGAATGTAATCTGCGCAATCATCAATTTTAATTGATCATGAATTAACTTCTTTTCACCTACAAGTCCCAGATGTGCCCTTTTCAAATCAACTACCACTGGTTTTTCAATTTTGCTGTACTCGTTTTTTAGTTCCATTGCCTGCTGCTCTAATTCATCTACTTTATCTGGAATTTCATCTTGCTCAAGATTCACGCCAAAAGAGCAGTTTCCATAGCTTGTTCCAAGTGAAACCGTCAAAAAGTCGTCATCTTGAAAATTTCTTTCATAGATTCTTTCACTGGAATTCAAAATCATTTCTTCGATTTTTTGGCAATCGGGATAATTATATGCATATGCTTCTTTTTCTGTTTCATACAAATGGAAAATTTGATTTCTTTTTTGTAATAAATATTTCCAATATGCATCTCTTCTTTGTGTTCTTTTTAATTTTGATTCTTTTTTATCCGAGAAATATTTCGTAACGGAAAAAACCAATGTCATACCAGTACCAGTAATTGACATAAGTACATATAAGCCTCTTTTTAAAAGTATACTTATCCCTACAGATATACAAATCATAATCAATGGTGGAATTATAGCTTGTAAAAGAGAAGTCTTTTTATCGTTTTCACTGCCTTTATTTCTTGCAATCTTGACTTCTTCTATCGGTACTTTTTTTATAATTCTTGGAGAACGTTTATAGTTTGGATATCCTTCGAATGGTACTTCATTTACTTCTATTTCAAGTAAAGAACCATCTAGCTCTTCTATCTCTTCTCCAAAAAGCAAGATACTTTTCTCAAAGAAAATGATTTTTACACTTCTTAAATTTAATTCATCACCATCTCTAATGACTGTAGATGTCGTGATTTCAATTCCATTTAAATTAATTTCTATCAAGGATTGTGCATAGTTTGATAAAAATATGTGATTTCCTTCAATAAAAACGGAAGTTTGTAAATCTTTTATACAAATATCCGCATTCTGCTTATCAATCGTTATATTCGGCTTTCTTATAAATCTTTTTTTCATGTTAAACCGTCCTTATATTTTCCGTTATTGAATTTGTATTTCTGTGGCTGGTTCTTTCTTTTGTTGTTCAGTCGAAGTCTGTGTTGAGGCCTCTGTTGAAGTTTGAGTACTCTGCGTCGTGGACGTATCTGACTTTGTAGTAGAACTATCCTGTGACTGACTATCTTTCTCATATTTTTTATTCAAATCTTCAATTTTTGATGTTAGATCTTCTAATTTTTTTGATTTTTCTTCACCACTTATATCTGTTCTTGTTTCAATATTAGATTTTTCTTTCATGTATGCATACAAAAGTAATTCATCATCTGCTTGCTGCATTGCAATATCTTCTGCCTTGCTAACATTACTTCTTCCAAGGTAAATCCAATATTCTAATCTTTTTTCTGATTCATGAATCGATAGTTTTTGTAAAATATTATCTTTTTGCTCTTGTGTTAGATTTTCACTTTTCACATAACAGATTGATAAGATATATTTTTGATTTAAATTCATCTGATTCACATCTACTTTTTTCATTGCATCGATACAAGTCACATAATCACTTTGAATATATGCATCATCTGCCTTAATAACCGCTGTTTGGTAAGGATTTACCTTGAAAAAGGTATTCCCATTAAACATAAGCGACACGATTGCAATAAAAGCAAAAATTCCAAGCAATACACGGATAATCGTATAGGTATTTTTATTTAAAAGCTGTTTTTCATTGGCTCGAACTTCTTTTTTCTGTAAATAGTCTTCTTCCAAAATCTTTTGCATTTCAAAAACATCTTTTGCTTCTCTGATTCTTCCTAATAATCCTGTTTTGGGAATCAAAGAAATGCCACCCTTAATAAATTCATCATATGAGACACGTTTTTGCAAAAAGTGAGCAATAAGTGCTTTATATTCATCTACAAATTTTTCTTCGGATGGTGAAGTATTCAAAATATCTCTTTGTTTTATGTAAATTAAATAGTTATGATCATAATATAAGTTGTCTGGGTGCATAGAAAAATTATATTCTGCGGCATAGTTCTGCAATTGTGCTACATTACTAAGCGCATGAAGCTGATCTAGTTCATCCTCTTCTGTTAGACCTAATAAAGGTTTCATTCCAGAAATACCATACGTTAAAATAATTTCTTCCTCTTGCAGTTTTATGGTTAAAGGAAGCATATTTTTATTTGCATGTTCCATTTTTTTATATTCAAAATCATTATTCGCAAGAAATTGTGACTTTTTCATTGTTTCTATCAGTTCATTGCTTTGTTCATTTATTTCTTGTAGTTGTAATTTTTTTGTATTTTTTCTTTCCTGTTTCATTCTTCTTCTCCCTAGTCTATAATTAAAATATCACCTGAAAAAATATATTCTTCTTCATAATTATTGCTTTTTTCTATGTAAACACCTCTTCGAAGCGATTTTATTCGTAATTGTTCTTTTTCTTTTTCATCTATAAACTGCGCTTGCTGTAAGATTTTGATTGTGTCTTCTATTGTTTGTTTTGAATTTACCTGTATATCTTTTTTTTCATTCCCATTTATCATTATCGTAATTGTCAATTTCATTCGTTTTCCAACTCTCTTTTCTTTTTTTGAAATAGTAAAACATGAAGATAACAAATATCACAATCAAAACACCCACTGCTGGCAGTATATATTTACTTTGGTTTGATACTTCCACCGTCTCTTTTTGAATGACCTGATAATTGGCATTTAAAAAAAGGGTTGATTTCATTTCCTTTATTTGCGTATCCTCATTTCCCAGTGGCACAACAAAAATATTTTTTTGTAATTGTAGATTTTGCACTTCTTGCACTTTTTGATATTGTTTTATCTTACTTTGATATTCATTTGAAAATATACTAATCTTATTTTCATCTGTTAAAGAAGAATAGCTTTGATTTTTATTATCCAATACTGTAGGGTCTATGTTTATATTTTCGCTTACATTACTCATGAAATTCCTCTTTCATACATGCAATTGACTCTTTGCTTATTTAAAAAAAGCCACCAAAGGTGGCTTTTTTTTACTTACTTACACCAATTTTACTTGCAATATCTTGATCCATCTGTGTCATTGTAGAAGATACATTTCTTAATTGTGTTGCAATATCAGTGATTAATTCATCTGTTTTTTGGAAACTAGGCTGTAAATCTGTAAACTGTGTTTCAAATGCCTGACTACTCTGTCCAGCCCATTGTGAGCATAAATTATTAACCATTTGTTTCATTTGGTTTACGACAGTATCAAAATCTGCACGGCTTTTTTCAAAATTACCTGCTGCGCTTTCCATTTCTTCAGGGCTCATTTTAATATTACTTGTATCAATTGCCATTTTTTTCTCCTTTAAATGTAAATTTATTTGCAACGCATGATTGCGTTATGCACGTTTAATTATTCGAAACTTTATTTTTTTTGAATTGGATTTAATAAAATTGGATTGGAAATAAATTCATACGTAGTATTATTATCCATACTTCCATTTCTTGTATAAGCCAATTTTTTCGTAAATCCTTCCAATAAATCTTGATTTTGCTGGCTAGTCTTGGTTTTTGTATCTTTTACACTCCCTATAGATTCATCCATGCTTTTTTGTGCATCAGTATCCGTTTGCTGAATTGAATCCTGAACTGATTTCATGTAATCTTGTGTATCTGTAAGAGTTTTATCTACATAATCCAAATATAATTTATTTGTATCATCTATATCTTTTTGCAAATCACTTCCGTTTGATTCCATTGAAGTTAAATCTGTGTTCACCTGTGTTAAATCCAATTTCGGTCCAAAGGCTTTTACAATTGTTGAGTAGGCTGACATAGAGTCTTTCTCATCTTGATTCCTTTTATTTAAAAAATCCTGTACCTCTTTGGCTTTTGTTGCATATGGTGCTACACACTCTGTATCAAGTAACGATGAAATTGAATCAGTATCTACCGCCGTTTGATTTTCTATGTTAGTTTTCAAATTTGTAAGCAATGTCTTTTGTGTATCTACTTGGTCTGTAATCGCTTTTGTACTATTATTACTATCTAGAATATCTGTCGAAATTGCATTAACTTGACAGGTAGTTATATCAGTATCTTTTATTTTTGTATTGAAATAAGAATTGAAAGATGCTATATCTCCTGTTACTGCAATGGAAGATGTATTATCAATTTTTAAATTCCCACTATCGTATGCAGTTAGCAAAGCTTCTACCGAATTGTACCCTGTCTTTTGAAGAGAGCTTTTGATTGTTTCATCCTTATTTGCTTCTGCTATAGCAGTTGCTATAGTTTTATTGATTGTCGTATCCCCAGATACCGTTGTTGTACCTGTACCTGTACCTGTTCCTGTTCCTGTACCTGTACCTGTTCCTGTTCCTGTACCTGTATTTGTTCCTGTTCCTGTACCTGTATTTGTTCCTGTATTTGTTCCCGTTCCTCCTGAAGCATCTGTACTTCCTGAAGTACCTGTACTTGTTCCTCCTGAGGCATCTGTACTTCCTGAAGTTCCTGTACTTGTTCCTCCTGAGGCATCTGTACTTCCTGAAGTTCCTGTACTTGTTCCTCCCGAAGTTCCTGTTCCTGTGCCTCCTGAAGTTCCTGTACTTGTTCCGGTTGAATTACTTGTAGGTACTGTAAGTGTTACATTTGCGGTCTCCTGTTCACTGGAGGCTTTCAAAATATACGATACAATTTCTTTTAAACACTCTCTGTCATCTGCTTCTTTCTGGTCTATCGTTTGTTGGACCTTAAAGTCGATATTTGGAGTTGATATATTTGATTGCGCAGATGTATCAGCTAAATCTAAAGAAAATTCTGTTCCTGATTGCGTTGATGTATCTGCTGCACCCACTTGTCCGTTCTTATTTGTAATACTCATTTGAGGTAAATTTGATGCTATATTATCTTTTAAATTTGATGCTAAAGCACTTGTGTCGGTCTTTAACGATTTATTATAATCATCCAACTTACCTTCTAGATAACCCTGATAGTCTTTTTGATGCTTTTCGACATCTGAACCAATATTGCTATTTGCGTCATTTAACGAAGTAAGTTGATTTGAAGAGTCATTTTTATTGGTTGCAAAGTTTTTATTAAAGTTTTTTAAATTTGAATTAATATCATCCATTCCTTTTTGACCAAGCGCATTCCCTTGACTGTCAGTTTGCATATTGACATTTTTAATGTCTGAGGCAATTCCCTCTAAAGATAAAAGGAAGTCATCTCCCCCTTTTTTCACATCATCAATTTGGGACGTTACATCTTTGAAATTATTTTGATATTCTTGATTGATGTCACGTACGAAACCTTCGTTTTTTAAAATATAATTGGATACATCTAGTGCTTTTATGTTATTGTCTGTCTTTTTAACATCTGGAATCTTTGTCATTTCCACAAGATTTACTGGTTTAATAGCAGCAATTGCACTTTGGTCTTTTTGATCATTTTTCAAAACTTGTGTGACATTATCTTGCGCACCATGGAATTCTTTCATTAAGCTTGATACATATATAAACGAAACATCATTATTCAAAGAACTGCCAAAATTCATAACATGATAAAGAATATTTGTTTTTGTATCTGTATCTAAGTGGTCAGAAATAGCGTATGTTAAATCGGAAGCATTTGGGCTTCCGTTAATGCTTGCAATATTTTTGGAAAAATCTGCTGGAATAATAATATATGCACCATATTTTCCTTGTGTTACACCATCTCTTGCATCATCTAACGATGTGTAAGAGAAATTATTTGTTTGTAACTTAATTACGGATTGCGTATAATAGATTTTTTTAGAATCAGATTGTGACTGGTAACCTTCGTCCAAATTTACAACGGCAACCTTATCACTTGAAGCACTGGATTTTTTATCCTGTGATACTTGCGTCGAAACTGTTTTTGCTTGAACGGTCACATCTGCTGTAGAATTATCGATACTTTTTTGTATCACTGCACCTGAAACAGAACCTATTCCTGCCATAGATAGACATAAAAAAAAGCTTAATATTTTTTTATATTTCATTTCTCAATTACTCCCTTGTTACTAGATTAGTAACTATAACTATTTATTTTATCTTTATTTGTTTTAATTTAATTGTATGTGTTTATTAAATATTACATATAATAACATATACTTTTTATCTTTTTCAAGCTTTTTTATAAATTTAGATATTTTATATTCCATTTTTAATTTTGAAAATAGAATATAAAAGGTTTTTACTATCTATTTAATACAAAAAATCTCACCCATCTGTGTATAGTTTTGCCTTATGCCACAACCTTTTTTGCTAAAAGAATACTCCCTCGTTTTTGCACACATATTCGGAACCACATCCTTTCTAAAATAATTTTCTGATAGCACTTTGTAACAAAGCTAATGTGTCGAGCCTTCTCCAAACATCATTTCGTGCTGGCAAGATTGCTACTGGACTCATTACCTACGCAAAAAAAGACTGTCCATTCTCAATTTTGTTTGAAAATGAACGGTCTTATGACATATTCTTATTTAGTTGAATAATGAAAATAGTAAAAACATTAACCTTACTTAAGTGCTTTTACGATAAAAAAGTAATCGGAATACACTCTTTTTTATAACTTTTAAATACTACAGCCGCTTGTCCCTCTGTGAGGAAATTACAAGTAATCTCTTTGCCATCATCACCGCAAGAATAGTGTCATAAACAAATTGATTAACATAATGTTATATAGAAAACAACATTTCGCCTGATGACAGATTTTTTAAGTTGATTTTTGTTTTTATATGAAAAATACCCGATGTCGTCCATAAACTGTTCTAAAAAAAGAGGTCAAATTTTGCTCTTTTTGACCCCGATTTTTGCTCTTTTTTCGCAAAATCAACTATATATTGCAATTTAAGTACCTTACTCAAACTTCGCACATAGATTTTAGCTATGCACCTTGAAAATTCAATACCTGGCAGTGATTCAGTTGTCAAAGTTCAGTTCCTCTACCGCTTGAAGCTGTGTTTTCAACAGTGCTGGAATCGCA
>Ga0302165_10000412_pt1 | contig 15879 bp, 10 predicted proteins | sample I_Fen_E3_2_FD_193499 | JGI IMG/M metagenome (GOLD analysis project Ga0302165, IMG submission 193499) | Peat permafrost microbial communities from Stordalen Mire near Abisko, Sweden - I_Fen_E3_2 | ecosystem: Environmental > Terrestrial > Soil > Wetlands > Permafrost | place: Sweden: Abisko...
ATAGGAGCAGCAGTTCCGATACCTACCTTACCATTCGCTAATACTGTCAATCCTGAACCTGCAGTGCTATTCGATTGGATACGTCCGATAATACCATTGGTACTGGCAGTAGTATTGGCTACATACAACAATCCATTTGTCGAATTTAAAGAACTGTTCGACGCAATTATACTTAATTCCGTACCACCGGTTAATGAACTGGAGGAAATCGATGCCAATGTTCCGGTTGTAGCCGAGTTAGCTGTAATATTGAATAAGCCAGAACCCGTATATGAGCCTGAACCCGTAATGCCAAATGCCGAACCTGTAGCCAGTGAGTTTGTAAAGCTTAACGTCTTGTCAGCTTGCGTTACGATGCGGTTATTACTAAGTGATCCGTCGGATGTATATATGTTTTTTACGGTCAGGTTGGAAGCGTCTGTCCAGGTAGGTGTAGAGGCTGCTCCCGAAATAAGTACTTGTCCTGAATTTCCAGCAGCTGTGTATCCCAATGCGGTATTGGAGACACCGTAAACCAAAGCTCCTGGAGTAGCAGCCGTTGTGATACCAGTACCACCATTGGCAATGGCTAAGGTTCCACTCAGGATAACGTCTCCCGGAGTAGCGGCTACAGGTGTCAGTCCTGTAGTACCACCGGAAATAGAGGTCACACCTGTATTGGTTATGATGGTTCCCGAAATAGATATCCCTGTTCCGGGCGTTAAAGCAGAACCCACCAATGAGGCCGGTGATACATTGACCCAGTGGCTACTGCTGTTATTATATTGTAATAAATCCTTGTCTGCAAGACTTGTATAAACAAGTGCTGCGCCTTTTAGTTTATCTACACTGGAAGTACTTAGCGTTCCAGAAACATCACCACTTATAGACAAGGCTGTTGGAGCAATAGTCTTTAAAACTCCACCATTTGATACTATCACATTATCAGTAGCAGTGCCTGTTTGAAGTCCAGCAATAGCAAGTGTATTGGCAGCACTGGTGGTAATGGTGGTGGGTCCTGTCAACGTACCACCCAAGGCGACATTACCATTAGATCCTGTCAAACCATTATTTGCAGATATAAGAACCGGAACTACGGGTGTAGTGACTACACCATTAACAGTAGAAACGAGATTACCATTAGTAGCTGTTAATGTATTGCTACCGATAATAGTGGCATCAGTAGTAGCAGCGACTCCATTTATTGTTGTTCGGACAGTATTCACTGTTGGATTAGAAAGCGTACTGCTGTTAATCAGCGGAACATCTGCGCCGGTTACACCATTCACTGTCGTATTCAGACTATTGGCTGAGGAGGTATTCGAAACTGACGTCTTGGTAGTGGTTGGATCTTGCATCACCAACTTTCCGCTTGTATCAAAACCCAATGTGTTGGTGATCGTTCCAGCAGCTGGACTTAAAGTAGAGGCAACTCCATTCACCATACTGGTAATTCCATTCCCTGTAGCAGCTGTTAAGACATTACTACCAATAATAGTAGCGTCAGTAGTCGCAGCTACTCCATTTATTGTTGTTCGGACAGTATTCACTGTTGGATTGGAAACCAGAGTACTACCGATAATAATGGCATCTGTAGTAGCAGGAACATTGTTGATTGTCGTTCTGACTGTATTTACTGTAGGATTTGAAAGCGTACTGCTGTTTATTAGCGCAACACTCGCACCGGCAACACCATTGATAATTGTGCTCAAACTATTGACTGAAGAGGTATTAACTACCGTATTAACTGCCGGTGTTGTTGCAGCGATACCATTTACTGTTGAAGTAATGGTGTTTGTTGTATTGTCTAAAATATTGGTTGTTTGGCCACTTCCATTTGATGAAACCACCAGATTACCAGAAGCATCAAATCCTAATCCATTTGCAATAGTACCATTAGCAGGAGTTAAATCAGCCGAGACTCCGTTCACAGTACTGGTCAGCTTCCCGGATGTTCCGGTTAATATATTAGAGTTGATTATATTTGTTGAATTTCCGGCTATACCATTAACGATTGTTGATAAGATATTTCCGGTAGAAGTATTAGAAACTGTTGTATTGGCTGCAACTATCGGGCTCAAATCAACTGCAGTTGTAGTAATTCCATTCACACTAGTAGTTAAGTTATTTCCAATTAAGGTATTCGCCACCGATGTTACAGCTGGTGCAGTCGAAATAACACCATTTATTGTAGAAGTAAGGATATTTGTAGTATTGTCTAGTGTATTGGTTGTTGGGGTACTTCCTGCAGTTACTAAATTTCCTGTAGCATCGAAACCTAAACTCTGGGCAATAGCTCCATTTGCAGGAATTAAATCAGCTGATACTCCATTTACTGTACTAGTTAGCTTTCCTGAAGTACCGGCCAACGTATTCTTCGTAGTTGCATTTACAACAGATTTAATGCTATCTGCTAAGTTCTGAGCAAGATAGTTCGCTATCGACGTTAACAACTCGGATTTGTTAACCACTTGTATCCACTGCGCCAAATCCAGGCTCCAATAATATATACCTCTTGGTGCTGTACCTGATTCGTTGAAAATTATCATTCCACTTACCGGTGCTCCATCAAGTGTCCATAACTTAATGTCATCTAATTGAATACGTGTTAAGCGTAAACCTTTCGTCTGACTTTCCAGTTCAAGCAGCGAGCCCGACTGAATAACCGTAGGATTGTCTCCTATTTTGTTTTGGGCATGTGCAGGTAAAGCCAAGACTATTAACAAAAAAAACAAGAAAAGGTATTTTTGTTTCATAACTGTATTTTTCATTTGTTTTTAATGTGATATGATTATTATTTATTAGGTTGTCGGAGACCGGACACCGATCTCCTTTCTGTTGTCTATTATCAATTGTCAACCGTAATTAGCTAAATGTGTATCCTATCAGACTTCATAACAATTAATAATTAACCACTTACAATTGATCATTAACCATTAATCCCGCCTCCTGCTGCGAATTTAGTTTTTGTTTTTCCTGCACCCTGCGCATAATCACACGCACAGACAGATTTGATTTACCTGTAATAGTTGCAATCTCAGATACCGACATATTGATAGCTACGAATTGGGCTATGGTAGCCTCTATTTTTGTAAGCTTTCTGTATTTCGATGATTTTAATTGTATCGCACAACTCTCAACTAACCGGTTGCTACGTCGCTCTCCCTGTTTCCTTTTTTGGGCTGATATATGCGCATTTTGCGGATTTGTGGCCCAAATAACAGACTGAGGAATAACCGTTTCAAGATTATTCACATTATCGTTATAAGAGATAAAAGACCCTAAATTAGCATTTGTCGAAAGCGTTATTTCAAATAACTGAAATAAAAATAAATCCTGGCATCCATTGATCATACAGCCACATAGCTCTACAATAACCTGAGTATCGTCAGGATATTTTAATAATGTCTTGGCATGTCGAACCGTATTTCCTTTTTTTAGTTCACAAATAATCGTTTTGATATAATCATGCGTCGGGAATATTTCGTTCTGCCGCCTATTAAACTCATCCTGATTGTCAATTCTAAGCAACTTCAGGGCCGACTGATTCAGATCGACTAAGTTACTTCTTACGTCAAATACAAGGGTATGTGCAGGCAAAGATTTCAACATTACCATCATCTCCTGTAAATTCTTTGCTATTGGAAGATATTTATACATAATATAAAGTCTGATTAAAATTCTAAAGATTAATATATAAAAAAACAAGTAGTTACGAGTTACAAGACTGTTTATCTCTATTTTGCTTTCAAGAAACAGATCATTAAATATTATTTATTACTTACATTTATCAGAAAGTTAACTATTTCAATCACTAATCCGGCTACTTTGGTCATCAAAGTAACTACCTCGGCTATCAAAGTGGCTACATCGGTCACCGACGTTTGATCGCTTTCTGTCAAAGATTCCGCTTGTGCACCTATCCCTCGCAGGGCAATCTGACACAGAAACAAATTGGCAATAATCAGAGGTCAGTTAATAATTAAGTTGTATAGCGTATCAATACAATGTGAATCCATGCACTGCAGCTTTATTTACCCAACAATGTGCTTTTCGTAAAACCAAACGCTTTTAGTTTCTGTCCAAGATATTACTCCATATTATTGTCTGATTAGAAGAACTAAGCATCCAGCCTCCCGTAAATGACAATCAGACTTTAAAAACTTTGAATACTCAATATCCTTTGAGAACTGATAAAAACAAGTAAGTGCAGCATCCTCGTTTTTCTTGCATCCCAAGATAAACAGAACTCATTTACCTTTTTTTAGTATTCGACAAAAATAAGGCTTAGTCATTAAATATAAAGAAATTTGAATGGGACAAATGGTAGACATCTAAGTTTTATTTAAGCAGATTGTCATATTTACGCTTACATTATTAAAAAAAATATGCATTTTTGCAACTGTTTTATGTCGATTAATACAAAAATGGTTCAGCAAACATAATTTGAAAATTTACTATGACAGCAAGACAATACTTATTCGTTTTTTTTCTATGCTTTCTCTGTCCTAAATTACATTCGCAGAGTACTAAAAATGGTGCAACAGCCATTTATGAATATGCCCCCAACAACAGAAGCAAGTTAAACTCACTGACAAACTGGCAACTATACTATGGTAGGCACTTGCTGACTAGCGGAATGAACAGAGTTCCGGAAAAAGAGAAACATTTTGTATACAACCCTCATAGCTGGGCAGGTCAGTCAATAAACGGAAAAAAGCTACCTACTTTTGGCATTGCTACCTATTACTTGAAAATCCGGAATACCGGAACTTCAATCCGGCACCCAATCGTATATGGGTTATATGTGGGTTGCATTGAATCTGCCTACAAACTATTTATAAACAATAAACTAATAGGCGAAGGAGGAAAAGCCAGAAAAGCCAGAGAAAGCTACCGCCCCTATAATCTACCCCGTACTTATTACTTTTCGGTAAATACCGACAGCATTGATGTAGTGTTGCAGGTGAGCAATTTTATTTTACCCCGATTCGGCGGGTTTACGCGGAATATTTACTTTGGGAAACCGGAAGTTATCAGGCAATTAACGCTTAATAAAATTATGATTACTTGCTTTATATTGTGTCTTTTTGTGTTAGTTTTCATTCAACAGGCCACCTTAAGCTTCCTCAATAAGCTGGAAAAATCTCACATTATTCTGAGTTTATTATGTGTTTTGTTTTTTTGGGAATTATTAGCCGACAGCAATTTGTTAGCAATTTCTCACCTCATGTCTGACTATAATATAAAGCTCTATTATCAAATATGGACTTTATCGCTACTAAGCGTACCGCTGATATTGCGGTTGATAAAAATCTCATTTCCTAACGAAGTGCATTCACGGATTGAAAAAGCTGTTTACCTGCTCTACGCACTGTTAACTCTGGAAGTTCTGACCTCAGACATAGAGCACGTTACGGAAGTAGGATACATATTTATTTATATATCAAGTATATGCATAGTATATTTTAACATTGTATTGATCAAGGCCATAGTAGCCCAACGGAAATATGCCATTGTACACACCATCAGTTTAGTGATATTGGTTTCATTTTTCCTCTACGATTTTATTCATGCTGCAAGCGCTCATTGCCAGGGATATTATACTCTGGCAGGGATGGGTATTTATATCCTGATCCAATCATCCACTTTTTCTTTTAAACTAACGGTATCTAACAAACAAAATATCAAACAGTCAAAAAAACTGCAACTGGTAAATCGCACGCTTGAAAGTGCCGTCGAACAGCGAGCAAAAGAATTATTGATAGCCAACATGAAGCTATCAAATAGCAATAAGCAAAAGGATTTTCTAATTTCAACCATCTCGCACGATTTGATGAATTCGTTTAATGTATTACTTACCTTCTCCCGTATATTATATCAGGATGAAAGTTTTCCCGACAATTATCGCAGTAACACGGAAATGATATATAAAGCAGCAGAGAATGGATATAACATACTGGAAAATACGCTGGAATGGACAAAATTAGATATGGCACATCAGGATGATCCGCAACCCATACGGAATTTATCAAATGTCATCAACCAAAGCATTGAATTACAATCTTACTACATTCTGCATAAAAATATCCGGATAGAAACAGAGATAAACGACACCCTCCATTTTTACTGTCAAAAAGAGCAACTGAATGCAATTCTGCGTAACCTGATTTCAAACGCCGTCAAGTTTAGCCACGAAGGGGACACAATCAGGATAAAAAATAAAATAAAAAATGGGTGGGTTCAAATTCTGATTATGGACAGAGGAATAGGAATAAGCCCGGAAATACGTGAATTACTATTCAGCCATACAAATAACAAAAAACGTTTAGGGACACAAGGCGAGAAAGGCGCAGGAATAGGGCTATTAATTATCAAGGATTTGGTAGAGAGTAATAATGGGCAGATAAGTTGCTATAGCAAGCAAAACAAAACTACAGTATTTATTGTCGAATTTAAATTACAACCAGACAATGTAAATGAGCCAAATATTAATTATTGATGATGACCCTGCTGCAATAGCAGTGCTGGAACTTATGCTAAAAAGAGTCGGGTACAGTACCTACTCCAGCACGCTGCCACTTATGGTAATCGACACGTTGATAAATCATCCGGTTGAACTTATCATTCTTGACTGGCAAATGCCCGAACGAGACGGAATCGAAGTTTTGAAAGATATTCGGAACTACCCTGAATTTGACAACATACCTATTATTATAGCTACCGGAATTTACACTTACTCTTCCGATCTAAAATTGGCATTAGATATAGGAGCTATGGATTATTTGAGAAAACCGATAAATGAACTGGAACTGGAAGCCCGCATTTCGAATGTATTTCGATTAATAGATCTCCACAAAAAAAACATAGATCTGGCCTTGGATCTGAAAAACAAACAACTGGAAAACACAGAAACCAAAGCCAGACTATTGCAAAATGAGCTGGACAAGAAAGAGCGCGAAATGATAGCGGCAGCCATAAACATTATTCAGAACAAAAAATTTATTGCCTGCTTGAAGTCAGACCTGCTTGAAAGCAAAATAAAGTTTGATATTCAACAACAAAGATTACTAAAACAAGTATTTAGCAAGTACGACAATATGGCTAATTCATTAAACTGGGAATTATTTGAGAAAAGATTTGTGGAACTTAACAGCGATTTTTATGGCTGCCTGATTAATGAATCATCCTCATTGACCTGGGGTGAGTTGCGGCTTTGCGCCCTGTTTCGAGTTGGTTTTTCGCTTAAAGAAATTGCAGTACTCAATTATTCGAACTATGATGCCGTAAGAAAGGCGGTTTATCGTATCCGAAAGAAACTTGGAATAAACGAAAAAACAGATATAAACCTGTATCTGCAGAAATACTAATAACCTGAGTTCGGAATAAACAATAAATGGGAAAACATAATCAACTTAATAATACGCCTTGGTTATCAAATGCATCCGAAAAATAACACGTCGGTGCGCTGCACCTTCGGTTTATGTGTCTGACTAAATTTCTACAAATAGTTCGGTGCACCGCAGCTTTTTGAGGGACATAGTCCCAAAATATCCGTAGCATCAGGTATCATTCAGCTTTTGTAACGAAAAAAAGTGAGACAAGCTGTTTTGTAACTTATTGTTCCTGTGATAAATATAAGTGGACATCAAATTATTTTTAGGACAAGCTATTTTTATCCTCAAAATAATAGTCGAAAATGAGGTTTTTTGAGTAGCAGCGAAATAAAAAAGATAAAAAACACTCAACCGGACACTGCAATTAAAAACAAAATACAATGGAGGTATCTTGCTTTTTATAATGTTGCTCCTAAAAAGCCTATTTTTTCAATAAAACAGATGGATGTTCTGTAAAATCTGTGTATTCTGTGTGCCTAACTAAACAACATTGGTATGCAATTATAGAGTCCTCATTTAAGCTCCGTATGTAGCGACATTAATGTGGTGTGCTACTTGCAACCCGACACGTCCATGCCGTGCACCCCGACCAACGTTAGTCGTGCATCCCTACTAACGTTAGTCGTCCACCATGGAAAACCTTAATTATCTACTGGGATCAACTAATAGTTAATGCCAGTCCGTACTGATAACTACGGGGGTCTTTGATTAAAGTTTGTCCGGCAGTACTTTGAGTGACCACTTCCACATAATAATCGCCAGCTGCGAGTGCGGGCACAGTGACCGTAAGTTGTGACGGATTATTGTCTACCACATCGGGGTCGGCCACCCGTGTACGTGTGGCTGATTCGTTTGCAGCTATAAACCAAATACCTACCAGAGCATTATCGCCGGCAATGCGCAATCGTTGCCCGAAAATTTTCAGACTTTTGTTGACCGTAATTGTATTATTTTCTTTTCCGGTGTACACATCCAGCACTTTGTTGATGACCGGCCCTACCGGAGCAGGACCCTGAACCACTACCTTCGTTTCGGACATGGCTGTGCGTAATGCCGAAGAAGCTACCATAGTAACTCCTACGGAGTGAACCGCAGAGTCGAACTGGGCAGCAGCTCCAACAAACCGGCCGCTAACCGCCGGATATATTTGTGCCACACCATCGTTGATAGCAAAACCCGAAGCCAGGCGGGTGCGTTTAATCTCGTCACTGATGTTCAAAATGTTCAGAATGGTTTCGGGTCTGTACTCTGTACGCTCCGCCACAATTTCATTCGCAATTTGTTCATTGGTTAACGTACCGTTCAATTGAACTTTGGCTGTGTAATCATCCTTCTCAGGAGTCAGGGGATTGTCGTAAAGTGAAACATTTAGTTTCGTAGCTAATTTTGCCATAACTAATTACATTTAAAAATTAATATTAAATTGAGTTTATATAAAGATTAGTCCGTCAGGACTAAAATTATCTTTCTTGAATCACCAATTCGCTCTTCCATGTTTTTCCACTATATTCAACTGTTAAGCTATAGTTTCCGGCATCCGGATTCTCAACAGGGATATGTAACTCCTGCGTGATAGCTGTATCTGTTGTTTCCTGATAAATAATGGTTCCGTAGGCATCGGTTAGAGTAACAGTGGAAATACCTACAGCCTGATGATAATACAAGACCAGTTCCTGTTCGTTTACGATGCCGGAAACCGGAAGTAACCTAAGCGTGTGTGGTCGGGTTGGGTTTGTTGGCTGGTCCACTACGTCGAAAGTGATGGATTGGGTTACTGCTAAAGCGGGCTGGACTTGCAGCATCCCTGCTAATAAGAAAGCAATAGTGAGCGGAAAAGAAATAACTTTTTTCATACATTTATTTATTTGTTAAGTAAGTAATACTATTTAATGATCTGTTTCCTGAAAGCAAAAAATACAGATCAATATCTTGTAACTTGTAACTATCTACTCGTAACTATTTCTATGTTTAAATCTATAGTGAATCCTTTCCCAATCCGGCACCTCATTATCGGCTCGGAAAGAGGATGCTAAGATATACACTACCTGTCCTTTATTCCAAATTATCGGGTCAAAATCAGGTGGACAAAGGAAATTAGGTGTAATTTGAAAATCAATCAATTACAAGTGGACAAAAAAACAAAATGGTGGACAAGTCCTTTGAGGGTAAGCAATAGATGTCGGGAAACGACATTTTTAAGTAAAAGAGGAGAGAAAAAAGGGCGAATGGTTCTACAATTTCGCTACCATTTGTTCCAGAAATGGTACCAATCCGGAGGCATCACTCAGGTTCATTTTTTTTGCCAATCGCTGTTTAATTTTACTATGGCTGCTGTGCTTATATCCTATCACTGTCAGAATATCAGCATGTGAAATTTGAAGCAGACTTAGACAACACCAGATAATTTCTTTACGCGTTATGGTAGGATATTCCAGTTTCAGGTGAGTCACAAGATTACCGAAAAACGAATTCATAGTCAACGAAAAAGCGTCCCAATCATCCAGATGCAGTAATTCATTGTACAGTTGTCGGGTCAATTGTTCACGCTCCGAATATGAAGTTTTAGCATGATTCCGAACATGTAGCGCCTTTTTTTCTTCGATTTTAAGGAGCAAAGCATCTATATCTCTTTGATAGAATTTGCTGACCTGATGCTTTTCCTTCAGTCCGGCATGCTCACAATTGTGCCCTTTGCGGAACCATCTGATAACCAACACAAAAATAGCTAACAAAATAGCAACAAGCAGCATAACAAACAAATACCGGTTTGTTTTACTGATATCTTTTTTTATCTGGTGGAACGACTCCAGAACCGGGATCTTGGTTTGAGATGCTATTTTCTGTATAGAATCCAGACAGGCCATATAGCTCCGTATGTAGATGTTGGTTTGCTCCTTATGTCCTTTCAGCGATTCTACATCGGATAAAATCCGGTAGCATTCACGCCGTGTATAAATGTCGGAATTATACTTCAATGCACAAGAAGCATAGTAATGGGCCGAATCGTATTGCTTCAAATCCAACAATACCGCTCCCAGTTTATAGTAGCGAATTGCCCGGTTGTTTCCCAAATAGGGAAAAGAGATTAGCTTGCGCAAATAGTTTAAAGCCGAATCGTAGCGTTCAGAACTGTAGTGATTTAATGCAATTTCCTGTAAACAGGCTCCTTTATCCAGCGAGTCGCCGGCCATTCCAAGGGCTTTACGGTAACAGATGTACGCACTGTCGTGCTTATTCGTATACTGATACATTCGCCCTACATCCAATAAGGCATACAACGCATATTTCTTCTTATCCGCTTTCGTAAAGTAGTCCGCAGCCTGTTGGTATTTCAGCTGAGCGTTGTGATATTGATTTTGTAATGAGCTTATCTCGCCCATATCCGAGTATATTCTCCCCAACAAAAGATAGTTGGTCGACCTTTTTGAATTTTCCAATGCCTTTAAATACAATGAAGTGGCATCTTCATAGCGCGTTGCGTATTTATACATTCTACCCTTATAGAAATAAGCAACTGCCAAGGGGGAGCTTTTTCTTTTTTGCTCGTAATACCTGATTGAAAAATCAATAACCGAGTCCGGCTTCAGAGGCTGAAAATTCTTATCCAGCGCCTGAAACAAAAGGACGCCATACAAAGCACGGTCGGAGGCAGATGTCATACTCTCCGGATGGATTTTCCGGAGCAGACACAAAGCGGAGTCAGGGGCTGTTTCGATAAGCCGCTCTACATGTTGCAGGTTGCGGGAAGAATCGGAGCAACTCCCTAAAATAATACAGGATAAGATGAATATGTATAATCTGAATTTCAAGATACAAAATTGAAATACAAATTTAGCAAATTCCATCAAAATAGAAATAGCTCAGTGCGAATTAGGGTTAAGATATCTGAAGTTATCAAGGGAATACTCCGTGAGTAGTTACATATCAATAGCATAATTCAACAATTCAGATTTTTTCTCCGTAGGAGATACACAACAAAATACTTATTATGAATATCCGCTTTGTGACCTACAAGTGGTTGTGTCAAAAGCACGCAAACGACGCAAGCAACACAAATTTTCGCAAATAAGATTTGTAAAGTAGAATATTATTTACTGAATTTCAATTTAATAAGGTTGCGTTAATTTGCGCATTTTGTGTTATTTGCGTGCTAAAAGAACTTTTGATACAGCCTCTTTTTGTGGACTTCAAAAACAATTCAGCACAAAAGCCACAAAAGGATCACAAAAGCAGGAAATGAAGATTTTGAGCTCTATATCGTCTCCCATTTCAAGGAAACAAAAGCTAAGTTTTTATTTCCTTGAAAACTTCTGTATGCCTTTTGTGCTTTTGGGACATCCCGATCTTCGGGATTGTGGTGTTTTCTTTTGATTAGGTAAAAAAGGATAATCGTATACTTATTCATACCCTACGGGCAAACGATAATGCTAAAAATTTTGTTTCCAATTCTATAATAAATCAATCAGAATAAAGTCTGCTATAATGCTTTTTAATCATGCTTACGGATGCTGATTGCATCGAACTCGCAAACCTGCATACATTTCATACAGCCTGTACATGCTCCGGCGTCGTACATAAGTACCTGTTGATGTACAAGGGTGTCGGCAACAAATACAAATGATTTGTCAATAACATCGTTTGGGCAAACCTCCATGCATTTCCAGCAGGCTGTACAGGCATAGCTGTTCAACCGAACGAATGCTGTATCTGTGTGTGTTTGATTTTGAACTGCTGATTTCATGCGTTCATTTTTATTTTTTATTACCTTCTTCTACTGTTGATTCGGACTTCAATTTCATTACACAAATACCTAAACTGACCGTTGTACAACAGGTCGGGCTCATCTGTTTGTATGATTATGTGAAATGCTTTCTCAATCTGAAAGATTATATCCATCCGGTCGAAGCTATCTGCACCCAGATCGGTCAGGGTAGATTGAGCTAAAATATCCTGTTCGGATATTCTCAGATAACAGGCTATTATCTTCTTAGCTTTTGATTGAATTGTTTCTAAATACATGGCCATTTTGATTTTTATAGTTAGTTACATTTCTGTCGAACGACTAGTTTTCCGGCTCACTTTATCGACTCATACAGTAAAAGGTATTATTTCCCAGTTGTAATGTTTTGATAATATGAAAACCCTTTTTCATATATATCTTTACATTCATAGCGTTTGCTGTTTCCAGATGCATTGGAATAGAGTCTCTTTTCATGTCTTCAATCATAGGATTCATTAAGGCGCTGGCTAATCCTTTTCCTTGTTCTTCGGGCAGCACAGCAATGGAATACAGCTGACAATACTTCGAGTTTTTTGGATATTGTTCGTACGTCAGTTTATCCGTTTTAAGACATCTTACGGTCGACTTTAGTCCTACCCTGAAAAGGAACAACAGGTTTCGGACAATATACCGAACTGAAACTTTTTCTTTTTTCTCTGTATTCCATAAGGCAACAGCAGTATTATCATCATTTAGATAAACAGCTCCACGCTCCAATGACTCTTCAAAAATATAGGCCATTATAATTTTCAGTTTGTGTTTATTGTTACTTTCTTCCAGTAACCAGTTTATATGTGGATCATTGAAAAATGATCTGGACAGAATATTGACTGCAACATCCTTGTCTTTGTAATCTGCTTTTTTCATTGTGTATGCTTTTTTGTTTTAAATTTGTAATTCGTAATTGGATAAATACAATGTCGTATAATTAGGTTCTGTTGAAAAATCACGGAACTATATTACCTGACAATCATTTAGTTCTGGTCCAGACTTCCGTGCTATGGAAAAGGCCTGAATATCCTCTTAAATTCAGCGTATTCTCATTGCTTAGCCATATCTTACAAGTATATGTTTTACCGGATTTTGGGTCATAAACAGAGCCTTTCGACCATTCTTTGTTATTGTACGATAGGTTGTTGATAACAATAAGCCCTAACAGTGGACGTTGCCGTAATTTAGGACTAAGGTTCTCAGTGTCTTTGAGTGGAACTCCTTTGTCATCATTTACTTTTTTGAGCCAAACAATTTTTCCGTAGAACTGTCCAGCTTGTTCGTAAATTTCAGTAATGCCTTCCTTGTCTTCTGATAACCATTTTCCAACAATTTGTCGTTGAGAAAATGATGAGACATTAAATACTCCTAAAAGAATTGCAATAAAATAAGTTGTTTTCATTTTGGATATAATTAGTTGAATAAAATATGTAGTTACAAGTAAATAGTTACGAGTTACAAGACTGTTAATCTTTGTTTTGCTTATAGCAAACAGATTATTAAATCTTAGAACCTACTTAATAACCGAGTTTGGATTACTTTTCAGTATTGTCCGGTAAACTTCATATATGAAGCTTTGTGAAAGATTTCTCACTTCGTTCGAAATGACAATCAATATTTTATGTTTGGAGATGGGGGTCGGTTGGCGGCTTCGCCGCCAACCGACCCCCATCTCTTACAAATAGAATGTAATAATCTGTCATTCTGAGCAAAGCGAAGAATCTACTGTTTTTCACCAGACAACAATGATTACTTTTTAATAACGACCTCTTCTTACACGGAATTTTCATCATTTATAATTGCCGGTTGCCTGCAGATATTTCGCCATTGCCAGTTGGTAATTACATTTTGCATCCGTCAGGTTATCGTTAGCACTCTGAGCCATGGCCTGAGCTTCTAAAAGATCAGAGATACTGATTGTTCTTGAGTGATAATTATCATCTGTCACTTTCAGATTTTCCCGGGCTTGCTCTACCGATTTTCCGGCTATTTTTACCTGAAACCAGTTTTCTTTTAGCTCATTACCTACCTGAGTTATTTGCAACTTCATTTGTTCCGTATTCTCCCTGAGTTGGTTTTTGGCTTTTTCGATCTTAAGCTCCTGTTGTTTGAGTTTATGCGAACCGCCCCACCAATCGCTAATGGGTATGCTGAGGGTTACTGCTGCCAATGCATTATGAGTTGTTTCTCCCATCATATCTGTTACTGAACCGGAACCAATAATTGCCAGCTGCGGTAAGTAGGCTCCAAGAGTTATTTTCTTTTGCAGCTCTTCAGCCTCAACGGCCTTGTTTAGCAGCGAATACTCTACTCTGCTGGTTGCCATATTCTGTGCATCGGGACGCATAGCCAAAGCCTGCGGTATCAAAGGTTGCGTATCTACAACCAGTGTAGAATCGTAAGCTATGCCGATGTGCTGGCACAAGGCTTGCTTAGTAAGCTCAATACCATTTTGCAATTTCAACATATTAGACTGCAATTCATTTTGTTTGAGTTGCACTTTTAATAAGTCGTTTCGTTGAGCCAATCCTGCCAGTGTGTAGTTGTTTACATCTCTGTAAAGCGTGTCGACCATTGTTCCATAAGAGCGTAATGTTTTCTCTTTTTCTTTGAGCGACATCAGCAGCCAGTACAACTCTTCGGTACGGACCAGTACTTCGGTTGTAGCCTGGGCTTTTTGTCCACGGCTAACTTCTTCACCTAACGCTGCCAGCTTATTCCCGTTTTGAATACGTCCTCCGGCGTATAATGGCATAGTAACATCAATGCTGGCCGTATTAAAGTAATTGAGCAAATTGATTGAACTGGCTGGAACATAGGCATACTGAGTGGCACTGGCTATATTTGCTGAATTACCATCGTAAACCGGTAGATTCATTTCTGGCGTTTTTAGCTTCAACAGGTAATCTATTGATTTCATAGCCATAACAGAAGCACTGACTTTTGGAAAATATTCGGTAAACGCACTTTTTCGCTCTTCAGTGGCTGCTTTCACGTCAAACTCTGCCTGTTTTATTTTATTATTATTGATAAGTGCCAGTTGCTTACATTTATCCAGGCTCAACGATTCTGCCCTGACAATACCGGTTGAAATGGTACAAACGACTATTGCAATCATAGTTATTATCTTCTTTAACGGAAGGGCACTCAGCTTAGCTTTTTTATCTTTATATATCAGCGAGAAAAGTACCGGAAGGGTAAATAACGTTAGTACCATAGAAATCAACAGTCCAAAACAAATGACGGTACCCAATGGACCCCATAAGGATGAACGGCTTAAAATCATGGGTATTACACCCACTGCAGCTGCCGAAGCCGTTAGAAAAATTGGACGCATACGTCGTTTTCCGGCCGCCAACGCAGCTTGATAAACCGACATCTTTTCTTTTTCAATTAATTCGCGGGCATAGTCAATCAGGATAATGCCGTTTCTGACCACCATTCCACACAAACCGGTAATTCCGATGAAAGCAGTAACACTAAAAGGATAATTCATTAACCATAAACCGATGGCTGCTCCGGGAAAAGCCAGTAGCATAGTAGATAAAATTAAAAGCACCAGCTTAACTTTTCTGAATTGAAACAACAGAATAAAGAATATAGCCACAATGCTTATTGCTAACGCAAGCACCATTGGAGTAAATGTTTCATCCTGTCCTTCGGATTCACCACCGTAATTAATTGATACGCCTGCAGGTAATTTTAGCTTGTCGATTTTAGGTCTGACTTCAT
>Ga0302165_10000413_pt1 | contig 15865 bp, 13 predicted proteins | sample I_Fen_E3_2_FD_193499 | JGI IMG/M metagenome (GOLD analysis project Ga0302165, IMG submission 193499) | Peat permafrost microbial communities from Stordalen Mire near Abisko, Sweden - I_Fen_E3_2 | ecosystem: Environmental > Terrestrial > Soil > Wetlands > Permafrost | place: Sweden: Abisko...
AAAATCAAAATTATATTTTATATACTAATATACTTTCCTATATGTGTCAAACACTCCTGCTACAATCACTGTCATATCATCTTTTGCAATCATCGAATTATACTCCAGTGATTTTTGTAATATTTCCTGTGCAATTAATTCTGGCACCCTCACTTCTATTTCTGCAATTATCTCTACTAATTTTTGCTCCTTATCGACAAATGGCAGATTTTCCAAAACGCCATCGCTTACCATAATCACATAATCACCATCATATAATTTTTTAATTGCATTATCAAAATCCACTTGTTCAAATACTCCAATTGGTAATGTAGTAGATTTTATAATCTCGACCCATCCATCTCGTTTAATAAATGTTGATGCAGCCCCAAGTTTTATGCAATTTAATACTCCAAGATATCTATCGACAACGCACATGTCTACAACAACCGGATTACTTATAAATTCTCCATTTGAAAACACAGAATTAATTAATCCAATTGTAAGCCTTTCATCGAATCCAGCCTCAAGGCACTGTTCAACCAAATCAATAACGGTTTCACTTTCGTAATACGCTCTTTTTCCAGCGCCCATTCCATCAACAAGCGTAGCGACTACTCGTCCACATTCAAGTTGCGCCATGGAGAAGTTATCCCCAGAAACTTTCATCTTATCCATATTTGACTTTGCCTTTCCAAAAAGGACCTTAAATCTTGGCACTTCAATAAATGTATATTCATAACATTCATCGCTTACAATACTTCTATTATTTTCACTAGAATAAAAATTTGTTTCAAAATATTTGCTTATCTCCAATGCTATATCCTTAGTAGTAACACATCCCCTTTTTGCTATTTTTGCCCTTATTACGATTTCCTTTCTATTTAGTCCCCTTTCAAACACGTGAAACCATTCCACTTTCACCCCTTTTGATAATATTCCCCGAATAATATCATTTTCATGACCTTTACTTAAGTATATAATTTTGGTGCTTGTCCCACAACACTCTTCCAACACGTTTGCCATCACATATAGTTGCTCTGTAATGGCTGGTAGCGCACTCCCCTCGCTTTGCATGTCTTCATAAGTTTCCCCTAACTTTCGAAATGTTCTAGCCGTTTCAGTAAGTCTTGTCATTGAGTATGCCAAATTATAGCGTTCTAATTCTGCGTTCATTTCTTTCCCCCTTAAACAATCCTGGTCGTAATGCAACATTATAGATTGTTAATCTATATTATTTTGTCAAAGAAACGTTGTCTTTGACAAAAACTTTTCGACATTTAATTTCATATATGAGGTCAAAAAAGATGCCTAAACTGCAGACACCTTGTTATTATCTATTTAAAATTTTTATCCTGTGCCAATTAATTGTTGCTAGATGGTTTAAATACAATCTCATTTGGATATACCAAGTCAAACTTTTCTTTTGCAATCTGCTCAACATATTTCTTCGTCTGTATATATTTTTTATATTCTTCAAGGGAAAGGCTTCTTTCTTCTTGTTCTTCTATTTTCCGAGCCAATTCTTGCCCTTGAGATGCATACAAGCTATCCTTTTTTACCAATGACTGTTTTCCATTCCAAATGACAATACTGAGTAAAAAAACAACTGCTATTGCGGCAAACATAGCAATGGCATTAGAGCGCTTTTGTCTTTTTATTCTTAATTCTTTGCTCCTCTTTGTCTCGTATTTTTTCATCTGATTGATTACCTGCCTTTTTTACTCTTCGTTTCTCTTTTTTTTGAAGCTTATACTTATTTAATCTTATTGTAAATGATTTACATAATATTTTCAATGGATTTATCACTATTCTTGCTGCTATTTTTATCGACATTCTCTTTAGAAATATAAGCATTTTTGATAAATATTTCACTATGTAGTAGCTTACCGTATACTGATACATTGCGCTTCCGATTCCAAAAGCAACTAGTGCAAAGCTTCTTATAATTCCGTCATTCACCATAAATATGACATGAAACATTGCGAATCCACAAATCATCCAAAACAAGATATCTTCCGCTGCTAGTAAAGCAACTTTCCTATGAATGATTACTCTCCTAAAAATCCTTAAAGCATCGTAGGCGATAGACAAAATCATTCCCCACATAACAGCAATTGCAAAAAATTTCCATTCCCATGTTATAAGCTCACTCATATATGATCACTTAAACATCCGGCTAATGAATGATTCACCCTTTTTCGTGTAGCTACTGATATCCGAATAATTTATTCCATCTAACTTTCCATCAATGTCAACTTCACCTTTTTCAACAGATAAACGATTCACATGTAAATTGCTTCCCTTTATTGTTACCATCCCATAATCCGTCTCTAGAAGAACCGTATTTAAATCAAACGAAATCACATCATTCACGCCTGTAATTTCAGCCTTCCTTCTGTTGTCTATCATCATCTTATGAGACTTTGTTGTTTTTATTTTTTCATCCATCACATACCTCCCACCATAGCAATAATTTGTCTTATTAAATATATATTGTTATGAACAAGAAAATATACTATAAACAATTCCATTTCTATAAATATTTGTACATCTCTTTTGCTTCATCTTTCTTGGTTGTGTCTCTGATATCTGTAACTTCTACTTTTACTGATTTTATACCAAAAAGGACTTCAATCACATCTCCCTCTTTCACATCAGTTGAAGCTTTTGCCACTTTATCATTTATCATTACTCGTCCCGCATCGCAAGCATCATTTGCTACTGTTCTTCTTTTTATCAATCTTGATACTTTCAAGTATTTATCTAATCTCATATTTAAATTATTCTCCCTTACTATTTATTCTTTTAATCAAAATATCCCAACACCATAACTTGCGGTATTGGGATATCATCAACTAGTTCATATTTCCTAATTGTTAACTGTTTCCTTTAAAGCTTTACCAGCTTTGAATTTTGGTGCTTTTGATGCAGGAATGTCGATTGCGTTTCCTGTCTGTGGATTCTTTCCAGTTCTTGCAGCTCTATTTGATACTTCAAATGTACCAAATCCAACTAACTGAATCTTTTCACCCTTTTTTAATTCTTCGCTTACTACATTAATAAATGCCTTTAAAGCCATCTCACTATCTTTCTTTGTTAATTGAGTCTTCTCAGCAATTGCAGCCACTAATTCTGTCTTATTCATTCGAAATTATCCTCCTCAAAAATATTATTTGTAGGTACTACACCTAATAACTTTATTTATATACTCTTCAGTTGCTTTTGTCAAGGAATTTTCGGCATTCACGCCCATTTCACCTGATAATTTAACCACTTCAAATATTAGATTTCCTACCAAGTTTTGGTCGTTATTTATTTCTAAATTATTAGCTTGCTGACTTTCATACTGACTAATTAATTTCTTTAAATTTTTCACAGTAGATGTCGAATTGTTTTCAGCTTTAAATTCATTAACAGCCTTTTTTTGAACTTTTTGTGCACGGATTATTGCAGGAAATGATTTTGGGATTTTCTCAAGTTCATTTACTTTGTCTTCTTTTTTAAGGAGCGATGCCTCAGCTTTTTCCTTCAGTTTAATCGCTTCCCACTTACTAAGTCCATCATTTGTATCCTTAGCCGGCTCACCGTCACCAAAAACATGTGGATGACGCCTTATTAATTTTTTTGCTAGCTCGTTAATTACTTCATCAAGAGTGAATTCTTGTTCATCTCTTGCTATTTCACTGTGTAGCAAGACCTGTAACATTACATCTCCAAGTTCTTCTCTTAGATTCAAAATATCTTTGTTATCAACTGCTTCGATCACTTCATAACATTCCTCAATCAGACAGCTGCGCATACTTTCGTGCGTTTGCGCTCTATCCCATGGACATCCATCAGGAGCACGTAACTTCTTTACGATTGCAAGTAAATCTTCCCATAGATAATTTTCTTTTACATACTCCATGTTCCTTGCTTTCGAATCGTGCAATAAGATTGATTTATTTACTTTTTTGTCCGTAGAGATGCTGTTGGTCATTTCTGAAGTCCTCTTTTTGAACTATTTTATGCTTCCATCTGTTTTCCTAGAAAAGATGATGCTGACTGAGCCAACTTTTGCTCCATCTCACCAAATTTAATTTTTGCATCTTTGGTCATAATAATGACTGAGCCAATGGCATCGCCTTCGGAAATGATTGGGCTAACAATTTGTGACTTATATTCTTCCGTATCTTCACTTGATATTATAATGAATTTTTTATCATCTGATGTTGCTATTACATTCTCTCTTCCATCAATCGCACTTTCAAGGCCTCTACTAATTGGCTTTGATAGCAAGTCTTTCTTAGGAGCACCTGCTACTGCTATTACTTGATCTCTATCTGTCACACATACGATATATCCTGTTGTTTGCGCTAATGAATCAGCATATTGCCTTGCGAATAATCCTAATTCTCCGATAGGGGAATATTTCTTAAGTATAATCTCGCCTTCTCTATCTGTAAAGATTTCAAGCGGGTCGCCTTCCCTAATTCTAAGTGTTCTTCTAATTTCTTTTGGAATGACTACACGTCCGAGATCGTCTATCCTTCTAACGATTCCTGTTGCTTTCATAAAAATTCCTCCTGTATTTATTTATACAATTTTGATTTTCTACTAACAAATATTGTCCGTATAAATTCTAATTGCATAGGTTTATAGTTATTGTCTGTAAATACTTGGGAAATATTCATAATTCTATCTGAAATAAATTTTCATAATTAATTTTACTGTCTTTAAACAAATATCTCCTTAAAATTCAATTGTATATTATTAAAAATTTCATATATTTATTAATAAATATTTCATATATTATCAAAAATGTCAACTTCATCAATTAACGCTTCACTAATTTCCTGATTGTTTCTCGCTTGATCATTAATAAGTTTCATTGAGAATACTAATTCGCCGGTAACTGTTGCCGCATTTGTAATTCCTTTTGTACTCTCATCTATTGTATTAACAATCTCACTTATGCCCGTGTTCATTTCACCCATTGTTACTTCAAGAGTTGATGCATTTTTTGAAAATTCCTCAAGTATTTTATAGATGCTAACTGAATCATCACGATAATGTTCAGCCGTATCTACAAACTTATCATAATCGTTTAGGACGCTTATGTCTACAAAATTCAACATTTTTTTTGCATCTTCTGCCAATTTTTGAACACTTTCTGTTACTAAGTGACTAATATTTTGTATGTTATTTGCTGTATTTCTGCTGTTTTCTGCAAGGCTTCTTATTTCATCTGCAACCACCGCAAACCCTTTACCTGCCTCGCCTGCTCTTGCCGCTTCAATTGATGCATTTAATGCAAGAAGATTTGTTTGAGAAGAAATATTTAATATTTCCTCTGTAAGTTCTTGAATCTTTACAACCGATTTGCTGTTTTCAATAGATTCATTTAAAACTCCTTTTATTTCAGATATCATTTTATTCGTCTCATTTTTTCCATTTTCTGCATTCGTACGGTATTTTTCTGAACGATTCTGAATTTCATTAGAAAGGTTTCGTCCATCATTGACTTGCCCGGTAATATAAACAATTGAATCAAATACATTGCTTACTCCAGAACTGAGTTGTTCTGCTGTGGCTGATATTTCTTCCATTCCCGCTGCAAGTTCTTCCATCGTTGAAGAAACTTCATTTGCATTCTCTTCGGAGGTTATTACCTGAGAAATCACAGTATCTACTGAGCTTTGAAGATCCTTAGATTTGGTTTGAATCTTTTGCATAACTCTTTGTAACCTATCAAGGAACGCATTCATTCCTATAACTAATTGTCCAACTTCATCTTTACTTTTAACAGAAATTCTTTTCGATAAATCACCGTTACCACTATCAATTTCATCTATAATCATATTTAATTGTTTATTTGCTGATTTTATTGGTCTTACAACAAATATTAACGTTACTATAATAATTATTACCCCCATCACTATAAGAATAAAACATAATATATTATTTAATATGGTTGAAACCTGGTATTGCTGAGTTAGCTGTTGTGATGCAGAATCTACTTGTCCATAAATCAAAGAATATAGCGTTTGATATGATGTATCCAATTCATCCGTCAGATTTTGCATGTTATCTTGTACGCTAGCTGTATCTGTAGCACCTGTAGCACCTGTAGCACCTGTAGCACCTGTAGCACCTGTCGTTACAGCCGTGTTTGTTGCATCTGTCGTTTCAGTAGGTGCAATTATGCCTTGTCTTGCTGCTGCCATTGCTTTCACATTTTCATAATACGCATTATAGGCTGTCTCATAAGTTTGTAATGCAGTTGACATCTCTGGAATATTAAACTTCTCTACAATTGCTTTTAATTCTGTGAATTTATTTTCTAGAGATTGTTCTTCCTGTGCACTATCCGTTGAAGAGCTATTAACAAATTTCTGAACACGTTCTACACTTCTAGCTGTATCCGCCAAAAGGCTAACTGCATCCAAACAATCATTTGATATCACCTGTGCCTTTGTGTTCATACTATTGATTGAACTTGAGCCTAACACATTACTTAACAACCCTGCCACTAATAAGACAGCTACTAATCCTAATATTTTTACGCTAATTCTTTTTCTCATTGTAAATATTCTCCTTTGTTAATTTAAGAGTAATATAAACAACTATTGTGATGCCTTTATGGAAAATTAATGAAACAAATGTGAACACCTATTTCGAATCCACTCATCTACCTCATTCAAATTAGCCTTTTTAGCGAATAGTAAGTCATCGACCTCCGATGTATCCTTAATTAGGTCAGGGACCATTACAGGCATCATTCCAGCCGCATATGCAGCTTTAATTCCATTAAATGAGTCTTCTAATGCAATCGCATTCTTCGGATCAACGCCTATCACTTCGCATGCCTTTAGATATATCTCTGGCGATGGTTTTGCCTCTGTTACCATATCCCCGCATACAAATCCTTCAAAGTATGATGTAACGTTCTTTGCTTCTAGATTCTTCATTGCACTTTCTCTGCTAGTAGAAGTCGCAACGACCATCGGAAGGCGCAATTGTTTCAGAGTTTCGAGCAATTGATACAGACCTGGTTTAGCATCTATGCCGTATTCCTTCACATATTCATAATATTCTTTTCTGTAATCCGTGAGGAATTCTTTAAATGGAAATTCTTTTCCATATTTACCCTTAAAATAATCTTCTCTTCTAACCACATTAAGTCCCATTGTCTGATATATATCTTCACCAAGATCACCATATCCCATACGTTTTCCAACGATAGTCCATGATCGTTGAACAATTCTTTCACTGTCTATCATTAGCCCGTCCATATCAAAAATAACCGCTTTAATTTCCATATTTTTAATCTCCTAGTTTTTAACTGTTAAGATGATTATATCACACCCTCACAAATAAAAACAAATGCAAGAAATACAAATAAATGTATTTTCTTGCACTTGATGTTTGTTATTCACTATTGTTCGCATAGTACGCATTATTCCAAATCTAACAATGTTTGGTAGAAGTTGCCATAATTCAGTTTTTTCTCGGCAATAAATTGAATTGCTGATCTTGGATGTTGATTTAAGCAACCCGTTAGCATATAAGGAATATCATAGCCCCAAACCAGCCCTTGTTCCTTTAACTTCAATATATCATTTTCTATAAATTCGATCACTGATTGAAGTTTATATTTTGGATTTTTTAGGAATCCCATAAGTAATTCCATCGGACAATTTCCTGCTCCTCGCCCAAGGCTGCTCATTGTTGCATCAAGGTAACTAACGCCCATTCTAGCAACTTCAATTGTATTTGCAAATGCTAATTGTTGATTATTATGTGCATGAATACCAATTTCTTTATTATATTTCTCCGCTACTTTCAAGTATTTTTCTGCAAATTTCTCAGCTTGCTCTGGATACAGTGAACCATAGCTGTCAACAAGATAGATTACATCCGCCTTACTCTGTCCTATCAATTCAAGTGCAATATCAATGTCACTTTCACTTGATGTTGATATCGCCATTACATTCACGCAAGTCTCATATCCCAACTCAGAGCAATAATTTACCATCTCAATTGCTGCCGGAATTGTATTAATATATGTTGCTACTCTAATCATATCAATTACACTATCTTCTTTTTTTATAATATCTTTTTTATAATCTGTTCTACCAACATCAGCCATTACAGAAATTTTTAAATTTGAATCATTATCCCCAACGATTTCCCGAATTGATAATTCATCACAAAACTTCCACTTTCCAAATTCTTTGATATCAAATATATCCTTTGAAGATTTATAGCCAAATTCCATATAATCGACACCAGCATCTATATTCGTATGATATAGATGTTTAACAAATTCATCCTCAAAATAGAAGTTATTCACCAAACCTCCATCACGTACCGTACAATCTACTACTTTAATATCTGGTCTAAATGATATTTGATCACCTTTATTACTCATAATTTCCCTCATTTCTCCATCACTACATATATTAATATATCAACTTTACAGCTAGCCTTAAGCGTGTATGCTTTACTGCTTTAAAGTTTTACGCTTCGTCGCGTTGAAGTACTAGTGTATTTATTATAACAGAATAATTATGAAAAGCAAGTGTTTTTAATTTTTTAATTTAATCTTTAAGTGCTTGAGACATTTTATTAAGAAGAACCTTCAATGCATTCATATACTCCTGAGCATCTTTACACTTTTTCTTATTTACCGTATAGGAAAAGAAAGGCTCCTTATCTACTGTAAACCTCAGCTCCCTATCATACTCTTTTATCAATTCTGGAATATTGGCTGCGTTTACTTCTGCTTGAGGAAACATTTTAATCACGGTAGTCCAATTAGCAGCTGCTAATCCTCCTTTTATCTCCACAACGCCAAAACTATGCCCGATTGATTTAATTAATGCAATATTGAGCAAGTTCATCGCAGACTTTGGCAAATCTCCAAATCGATCCACAAGTTCATCTTGAATATCCATAAGTTCTTCGTCCGTTTCAATTCCTGCAATTCTTTTATAGATTTCGAGTTTTTGAAATTCACTTCTAATATATGTTGCTGGTATAAATGCATCAATATTGATATCAACAGTTGTCTGGAATAGATTATCATTCACAATTCCTTTTAGCTCATTTACCGCTTCATTCAGCATTTTGCAGTACAAATCATACCCTACTGCTTCCATATGCCCATGTTGTTTTTGACCAAGGACATTGCCTGCTCCTCTAATTTCAAGATCTTTCATGGCAATCTTAAACCCAGAGCCCAAATCAGTAAATTCTTTGATGGCATGCAATCTCTTCTCTGCCACTTCCTTAAGCATTTTATCTCTTTTATATAATAAAAATGCATAAGCCGTACGATTAGAACGTCCGACACGACCTCTAAGCTGATATAGCTGTGAAAGGCCAAATTTATCTGAATCTTCTATAATTATTGTATTTACATTTGAAATATCAAGCCCAGTCTCAATGATTGTTGTAGAAACCAATACATCTATCTCACCATTAATAAATTCATACATAATTTTTTCTAGTGTATGTTCATCCATTTGTCCATGTGCAAATTCAACACTTGCTGTAGGAACCAAGGCCTTAATATGCGATGCTGCTTCATCAATTGACTTAACACGATTGTAGACATAGTAGACCTGTCCACCCCTACTGATTTCTCGATTAATTGCCTCTCTAATCATTTCATCATTATGTTCTGTAACAAATGTCTGAATTGGCAGTCTGTCTACGGGTGGTTCTTCAAGAACACTCATGTCCCTAATCCCTACAAGACTCATATGAAGCGTTCTAGGAATTGGTGTCGCGCTCAATGTAAGAACATCCACATTTTCTTTCATTTTCTTAATCTTTTCTTTATGTGTTACTCCAAATCTTTGCTCTTCATCAATAATCAGCAACCCCAAATCTTTGTAAACAATATCTTTTGATAATAGTCGGTGTGTCCCAATTACAATATCTACAAATCCTTTTTTTAAATCTTCCAGTGTTTCTTTAATCTCTTTTGCTGTTTTAAATCTAGATAATAGTGCCACTTTAATCGGAAAATCTTTCATTCTTTGTTCAAATGTATTAAAATGCTGCTGTGCAAGTATTGTTGTAGGCACAAGATAGGCGACTTGCTTTCCTTCTTGAACAGCCTTAAATGCTGCTCTTATTGCGACTTCTGTCTTACCATATCCAACATCACCGCAAATAAGTCGATCCATTATTTTTTTACTTTCCATGTCGCGTTTAGAATCTTCAATTGCCGTAATCTGATCATCTGTCTCCTCATAAGGAAACGTTTCTTCAAATTCCTTCTGCCAAACCGTGTCCTTCCCAAATTGATGGCCGATCTGCTGCTGTCTTTTTGCATATAATTCCACTAAATCTTTTGCAATTATTTCAACAGCTCCATGTACCTTTGCTTTTGTCTTATTCCATTCAGCACTACCCAGCTTATTTAGTTTCGGTTTTCTAGCATCAGCACCAGCAAATTTTTGAAGCATATCAAGTTGTGTTGCAAGAATATACAAATTCCCATTTTGAGCATACTCGATTTTTATATAATCTTTCTCACTATTTTCTACTGTTACCTTCTCTATACCACGATAAACCCCTAGTCCATGATTTTCATGTACTACATAATCCCCAACTGCTAAATCATTAAAAGCAGAAATTGCCTTACCTTCATATTTTTTCTTTTTCTTTTTTACTTTTTTATCTCTTCCAAATATATCAGATTCCGCAATTACAACAAATTTAAGTAATGGGTACTCAAATCCCTTATGTATATTCCCATATGTCACCATTATTTCGCCATCTACAATCAGCTTGTCAAAGTCTTCACTAAAATAGGACGATAACTCATATTCCCTTAAGTCTGCTGCAAGCCTTTGCGCTCTAGTTCTAGAATTAGACACAACAATAACCTTATATTTAGACTTTTTATACTTTTTTAAGTCTTCTACAAGGAATTCAAATCGATTATTATATAAGCTAACGCTCTTGCAATCTATTCTAAATGAGTCATCAATATCGATTAGTTCTGGTTTATATTCTAAAGTTGTAAGTACCAGCAATTTTCTAGCATTCAATTTTGCATATATTTCCCTAGTACTATACAACATATCACTTTGGCTTGGCAAAATATACCCGCTCGTAAGTCTATTTATGATACTTTCACTAAATTCAAGCTCAACCAAATCCATCTTATCTTTCAGTCTATTTGGCTCGTCTACCACAAACAGTGTGTTCTCTCTATCAAAATAATCCAAAAAGGAAACTGTAGTCTTTGCAAATGAATGTAAATATCTTTCACATCCAAAGGATTCATCAAATTCGTTAATTTCTCTTTCTAATCTTTTTGCAGCCTCAAAATTACCCGCCTTTTTCAATACTGCCATCTGATTCTTCAATTCAGTCTTTATCGAAATGATTCCATCTTGGATTTCATTTTCTGTGAATATCACTTCACAAGCTGGGTAAATTTCTACCGTTTCTAATCGTTCAACAGACCTCTGGCTTTCCACATCAAATGCTCTAATTGAATCTATTTCCTCATCCCACAACTCAATTCTAATTGGCGCTGCTTCTGTTAATGGAAATATATCAATAATTCCACCTCTAATTGCAAATTGACCATTACCATTCACTTGGCTCATCCGCTCATATCCTAATCTAACCAATGTTTTTTTTAGCATTTCAACATCGATAATTCCGCCCTCTTCAAAGGTTAGAATGTTCTTATGAATGGTTTCAATGGGCATTAACATCTCCGCACAACCATCTATCGTTGTAACTACTGTTAATGTACCATCTGAACTATTCGCATCATCTATATCATCTGCATCATCTGGTTTTTTTCTATTATTTATAATCTGTTTAATTACTTCTAGGCGCTCTTTGACAATCACATTTCCATGAACATCTGCACTATAAAAGATGAAATCCTTTGCTGGATAATAGACTGTATTTTTATTATAAAATCTGCAGTCATCAAATATTTCTCTGGCTTTTGTTTCATCATAAGTAATTATAACCCTACATTTCGTCTTTTGCCCGAGCGCATTTACCAAATGTGCTTTTTCTGAATCAATGCACCCACTTATCATTGCAGTTTTTCCTTGAGTATCTAATCTCTCTACTATACCCTTATAGCCTGCTAAATCTTTTATGGGCTCAAAAAATGTTCTCATAATCTGCTACCTTTCCTAGTTATATCATCTCACTTATGAGCTATATTAATTAGCTATATTTATACTTCTTAATTAACTATAGTATGAATTGTATTTATTAGTTCTATTTATTACTCTATTGATTTCTTCTATTGATTGGTTATATTGATTACTTCTGTTGATTACTTCTGTTGATTAGTTATATTGATTCATTCCTACTTCGATTCCATCTAAAAGAATTGTTTCAACTGCTTTGCATGCATTAGCAAGTCCTTCATTAACGATGTTTTGCTGTCCCTTTGGGAACTTTCCAAGCACCCAATCAGCCAAATCATATCCATTAGGTTTGTCACCAACACCAAATTTTATTCGTTTGAAATGATCTGTACCCAAATGTGCAATAATGCTCTTGATTCCATTATGCCCTCCAGCGCTTCCAGTGGGTCTTAAACGAAGTTTTCCTACCTCTAGGCTTATATCATCAAAGATAACCAAAACCTCATCAATATCCACCTTATAGAAGTCAACAACTTCTCTAAGACTCTCTCCGCTAAGATTCATATAAGTCTGTGGTTTTACAAGAACCACTTTTTGACCAGCGATGACCCCTTTACCACATATTGCCTTATGCTTTTTTTCATCCATACTAATGTTATATTCATCAGCCAGCTTATCTATAACCGCAAATCCCACATTATGTCTAGTTCCAGCATATTCCTTTGTTGGATTTCCCAGTCCTGCAATAATATACATACTTTTCTCCATTTCTGTTGCTTACTTTAGCAAGTCACATCCCAAGAAATCATTTAGACCTTGTCTACTTCCCTTTACTCAAAAATATTCTTAAGAATATATCATGATTTAGATAACACAATATGGCTAATTAGAAACCATACCCCCTAAAGGTAAATTTCAAATCAGCCTTATCTTATGTTAATAGTTATAATATTCGTGTCTCATATTATCTATTACATTAATTATATCTATATCATCTATAACTATACCGATAGATATTTATATGAATAGAATACTCTACTTTATTAATCTAATCAACAACTTTTAGAAACACATTTTAAATCTCTGATTAAAATACACTTTTCAATACGAGATTAACCGCTTTAATTTAACCCAAACAAAGTAGGGCGCATATATATGTGCCCTACTCCATCTTCCACCACAATTAGCTGTGAATTTTTATTTGATTAAACTTTTTTAATCTTTCTTTTCTTTGTTGCAAATATAACAGTTACTCCTGCAATCCCCATTATAAGCATATACATCGTAATTGGTGATGTATCACCTGTCTTAGGTGTTGTTGGGGTTACTACTGCATCTGGAGTCACTACTACATCTGGAGTCACTACCACATCTGGCGTCACTACCACATCTGGAGTCACAACTGTGGCTGCTACTTGAGCAATAACATATGTACTAAAATGATCTGTTTCAAATACGCATTTTCCATCCACAATTTTTGTATCGAGTTTTGTAAGATTTCCATCAGTTTCAACACGGAATACCGTAATTGTCTTAGACGTATCTAATCCTGCTGGAATTGGAAGTGAAACGCTTACTTTTCCATTTAATTGATGTACTTCAATTCCATCTGGATTTTTGAGATTCATCTCAAACACTGCAAACTGTTCAATACTGTTAGTCGTTGCTGCTTTCACAATTGTTGCAGCTTTTTCATATACTTCACCACTTGTTACTGCTTTAACTTCAAATTTTGAACCTACTTCAATAGTTGCATTGGGATCAACTAGTTTCGTTTCCGTACTGCCAGTTGCCGCAATAATGATTGGTGCTTTCACTAAAACTGCAACAGCATTCGTTAATGCTGTTACTGCCGCATCAATTGTCGACTGTTTGTCAATCTTCAAACCAGCTGCAACGGCCTTAACTGCTGTAAGTGCTGTCGTAACTGCTGCATAACTTTCACTTGTATAGATAGATGCTATAAGTGCTTCTGCTGATGTAATTGCTGCTGTACGTTTTGAGTAATCTGCATCTTTTAAAACTAATGTTGTTACTGCACTATTTAAAGCTGTTACTGCTGAATTAATTGTCCCCTGACTGTCAATCTTCAAACCAGTTGAAATTGCCTTAGCTACTTTGAGTGCTGTACTAACTGTTGCATAGCTACTTGTTGTATAGTTTGTTATAGTAAGTGCTTCTGCTGATGTAATTGCTGCTGTAAGTGCTGAGTAATCTGCATCTTTTTTAACTAATACACTAACTGCACTTGAAATGTTAGTTGCCATCGCATTTACTTGCGCTTGCTGTGAAGCATCTAAACCGAACACTAATGCTGCTACGGATGCTGCTACTGCACTAAAATCTACATAGTCTGAAGAAATTAAAGTATTAACTTTTGAAATAATTGAAGTAACAGCCGAATAATCTGCTGGATTTAGTTTATTTATATAATTACCTAAAACTGTTACTGTTGCATATTCTGCGGCCTTATTTGCTGAAAAAAGAAATCTATCATTATTTACAACGAATCCAGGACCATATGAGCCATACTCTGCATATCTAGCATTCAAATAACTATTACCGCTCATATCTCCATATCCAACAGCTGCAATTGCCGACGTCAAATAGCAATTAATAAATATTGCTTCAGCATCTGCTCCCCATGGGCGAGACATACGGAAAGAGCCTGCCGCAACGCCTGTTTCTGCTAAAAAATGACTATTATCAAATACAAATCCATACTTTGTTGATGCGTATGTTCTACCTGCTGAGAAGCATCCATCTGGTTTATATGATGTATATCTAGCAACGATATCACAATCAGAAAACACTGATGTACCTGCACCATAGATAAAATCTACATTACCTGTAATATAACATTTCTGGAAATACTGACGTGTAACTTCATAATTTCCACTTGCATCTTTTATTTTCGAATCAGTAAGTAGGGTATCCTGGTAACCTATCAGTCTAATATTGATACAAAATGTCTGATCTGCAACAATGCATAATGCATCTGCCTGTTGATCAGTCCCATTTGAATATGCATATGAGTTTTCAATCGTTAAATTCTCTGCTGCAAATCCGTCTGCTGTTGAATCAACATACACACAGTTTCTAGTCCACATATCTTTCGCTGAACCATCTGCTACTGCTACTGATTTATAAATTCTTGTCTTTACGCTATCCTCACCAAGTAAGCTTACATATGGAGATGTTATTGATACTCTCTCATTATAATCACCATTTTTAATAAAAATAACTTTTGATGCTGCATTGTCAATTGGTACCGTTGCTACCGCAGCACTTACTGTTTTATAAGTAGGAACTCCTTTTACTAAATCTCCATCAGTTCCTGTAAATGCACCGTCAACTACGACGTCATATTTTTGTAAATAAATAAAATTAAATGTTTTTCTTGTTATCTTTCCGTTAACATCTGTGAGATAAAGATTAACATCATTTCTATACTGTGTTAAATCAATATCAAATGAAAATGTTCCATTTGAAGCTATAACTGCTGAACTAATCTGTTTCCCATTTACTTCTAATGCGAGAGTACCTGCTTTGTCAACAGATCCTACAATTGAAGCTTTATTAGCTGTTACTGTATCATTTGATTTTGAAGAAATCGTAAATTGTGCAGCTTCAGCTTCATATACATAAGTTCCAACATGTCCTGGTGTAGGAAGTGCTTGCTGTATTACTGAAGGATTACTTGTGTTCGTATCATTCTTTGCAATTATTTTATAGTAATAAGGTTGTTCATTTGTTAC
>Ga0302165_10000414_pt1 | contig 15856 bp, 15 predicted proteins | sample I_Fen_E3_2_FD_193499 | JGI IMG/M metagenome (GOLD analysis project Ga0302165, IMG submission 193499) | Peat permafrost microbial communities from Stordalen Mire near Abisko, Sweden - I_Fen_E3_2 | ecosystem: Environmental > Terrestrial > Soil > Wetlands > Permafrost | place: Sweden: Abisko...
CGTTCCAATATTTATAGCCTTCGTCTTATACTTTAAAAGAAATTATCTGCAATCCTGCTATTTATTATAGTTATATCATTAAAAGCCCCAAAAAAACGTAATAGTAAAGCACACTTGCTTATAAAAGGAATTCTCACCCTTGATGTTGGAATAGCGTTCAAATATTCTTGCTATCTCTAAATTTTAAGAACAGCAGTGTTAAGGAAATTTAATGTGTTTTAAAAATTGTAACAAGATTACATTTTTTGCATAGATATATATTAAATATTTGTATAAGAGTGTAATAGATGGGCTCTAAATCATTTAGACATGGAAGAAACCTTTGAAAATATTGATACGATTATTGGTAATGGTGGAAAAGCGTATAACCTAATAGTCTTTGAACGGTTTTTATCGGAAATATAAATGTTAAAGAATTAAGAGAATTTATTGTACAAAAAGAAACACTAATAGAAGATATTAATAAAATTCTTGAATGGCTTTTATTTGAAAAAAAGAAAAGAAACTTAGAGTTTGTTCACGGAATTGGCAAGTTAATGAGATGAAAGAAATGTCTGTAACAATGATTAATATCAAGGAAGCTACTCGCGGAATTGCTGACACCAGTGAGGAACTAAGTACATCAATCCAAGAAGTTAGTTCTAATACAATGGTAATAGAGCAATTAACAACTCAACTTCATAAGAAGGCTGAAAAGAGAGAAATAGATTCAAATGAAATTATGGAAAGGGCATTAGGAGTAAAAGAAAAAGCAGAACAGTCATCTTAAAATTTAGCGGGCATATATCTTCTATTTATAAAAGTAATAATAATTAGAAAAGAACTACGAATTTATATTTTAATATATTACTATTTTATTATAGTATACATAATTTTGGTGGTATATCTTTATGGGTATGTAAAAGCCTCAGGCTTAATTATTACTAATTAACACAAGTTTTACTTGAATTTTACCTAATTTTTTTATGATGAATACTTAATTATGATAAAATAATCTTGACAAATTTGACTTAAGATGGAGGCTATTAAATGGCAGAAGGAACAAAAGAAGCGTTGGATTATATTATACATAACAAACAGATAAAAACTGTTTTTCAACCTATTATTTCCCTTAGAGATGGTAGTATTTTAGGACATGAAGCCCTAAGCAGAATTACTTGCGAGAGTGAAATTGAAAATCCTGAAATGCTTTTTACCATAGCACAAGAGTATAACCGACTGTGGGATTTGGAACTACTTTGTAGGACAACGGCATTGGAAGCCGCTTATAAATTTATGATTCCCACCTATAGTAAAAAATTATTTATTAATGTAAATCCCAATATAATGCATTATGAAACTTTTAAGATAGGTTTTACAAAGGGCTTTTTAATGAAGTACAACATTATTCCCCAAAATGTTATCTTTGAAATAACGGAGAGAAATGTAATTGAAGATATGGCTGGTTTTAAATCAACTATTAATCACTATAAAGAGCAAGATTACCAAATTGCAATTGATGATGCTGGGGCAGGGAATTCAGGATTAAATCTCATCAGCGAGGTCAACCCCAATTATATTAAGCTTGATATGAATCTGATTCGTGATGTAGATTCAGATCTTGTGAAATTTGCCCTTGTTAAAGGCATGGTTGAATTTTCAAAAGTTTCAAAAGTTTTTCTAATTGCAGAAGGTATTGAAACCTATAAGGAATTAAACACACTTGTAAACTTAGGAGTGCAATATGGTCAAGGATATTTAATTCAGAAACCAGATTCAGAAGTACTAGAAATCAGACAGGATGTTTTGGAGAGGCTTAAGAAAATTAATCTTGAGAAAAACAATATTTCCAAAAGCTTAATTTCAAATACTTACATAGCAAGTTTATGTACTTCTATCGGTTCTATTTCTCCAAATGAAATTGTTCGTAATGTATTCTATACTTTCACACATAATCTAAACTGTTTTGGATTATGTGTTATGGAAAATGAAATACCAGTTGGAATTGTTACCCGAGAAAAATTATTATTGAAGCTGAGCGGACATTTTGATTTTTCTCTAAATAAAGACAAAAAGATTTCTCAGGTTATGGATAAAGATTTTTTATCTGTTGATTATAAAACACCTATAAGTATTGTCTCATCTATGGCCATGTCACGTGAAGATGATAAGGTTTATGATTTCATTGTTGTCACAGAAAATGATAAATATCTTGGAATCGTAACAGTTAAAGATTTACTGAAAAAAATTAGTGAGATAGAGATTTTAGAAGCGAATCATTAAAGATCATATAACTGAGGATTATTTAAAAGATATAGTAGAACAGTTTGAGATTGAAGTCCTTTCCTTAATTGACAAATTTTCAAACAAAATTTATATGTGTTTCTTAGGAATGATACTAGGTATAATTGTTACATATATATTTGGAACATCATGGCTATCATATCAGGCAAAGATGATAGCCATGATGTTGGTGTTCTTCCCTTTATTCCTGGAGACATAGCAAAAATGGTAATTGCACAAACCTTCTTTTTAACATAAAGTTAATTTATTGTTAATGTTCATTTAGTATAATGTTAGCAAAGGAAGGTGAAAAAATGAAAAAATTAAACATCTGTATTGATATTGATGGAACTATAACTGATCCTTATTATTGGTTAAGTTATGCAAATACCTATTTTAATTCTAATATTTCTGAAAGCCAAGTTACCTCTTACGATATTGCCAAAGTGCTTAATATTAATCGAAGTGAGTATATAGAATTCTATGAAAAATTTAAAACTAAAATTCATAGTAATCAAGAATTAAGAGATGATGTTAAAGTAATATTAGATAAGTTATATGAATCAAATAACATTTATTTTGTAACAGCTAGAGATAAATCTTTAGAGCTATTAACTCTCTTATATTTAAAAAATCATGAACTCCAATTTAATGAAGTTTTTGTTTTAGGTACATCTGATAAAGTTCCTACTGCAATGGATCTAAATTGTGATATTTTTATAGAAGATAGCTATGACAATGCTGTTCAATTATCAAATAGTGGCTTTAAAGTTATATTAATAGATACAAATTACAATAAATTGCCTCTAAATGATAATATTATTCGAGCATATAACTGGAATGAAATATTTGAAATTATAAATGAAATTTTAAAAGTAAAAAAAGTAATATAATATAAATTCTAATTCTCACTAAAATCAATTAATATTTAAAGAACTTCAAATATATATCTAACATATCTGTTAATGAAATTAAAATTAATTTCGTTATCTTTTTTTTCTCTCAATATATTTAATATATGAAAAAATAGAGAATATCGTTCTATTAGATACCCTATTACAACATCTTCTAATATAAATGAAAATAAATCTGACTCCTTTATGATCCCAATTTCATCAATACATTAATAGTTAGTTAATCACCTATTAACTTGTGCATGCATTCAGTTTGATAGGTGATTTTCTTTGCATTATCTTTAATTCTTCTAATCGTTCATAAAGCTCTGGAAATTTAGTCTCACAGCTAGCTAATCTTTTAATAGTAGGAACGAAAACACCTAAAATTTCAGCACATTGGGAATTAGTATACCAAATGTTATTTTTCTAAACCATAAATTTAATAGCTACCTCATCATAATTAATATAGTTATAAATCAACTATTAAAAATGGATAAAGATTTATTTAAAATAATAAATCTTTAAAATTATATATTTTACCATTTCTTTACTAGATTTTAACTTAAGGGATGATTTAGTTATGTTAAGATAAAGTGAGTTGAAGATACTAATTTTATACTAAATATCGCAGTAAAAATTATAGTTTGAGGTGAATAAAATGAATGTAGTAATTATACCTAAAAATTTTGTAGTAGATGAAGCAAATAGATTTAGAAAAAAACTAATCTATTTACTTGATAATGGTGAAAAGAAATTTAATATAGACTTCAGCAAATGCAATTTTATTGACAGTACAGGACTTGGAGTTTTAATATCAATTCATAAAAGGTGCATTAGGTTAAATGGCAGTTTTAAACTTTATTCAATTAACAATCCCAATGTTATAAAAGTTTTTAAACTTACTAGATTAGAAAAGGTTTTTGAAATAAGTAATTAAAATTAAATGTAAAGAAGACTAATTAAAATATCGTATTATTCAAAATGAATTTAATATTAAAACTTACTGCGACTTGCGTTGGATTTAGTCGCAGTAAGTTTTAAAATTTGTTTATAAGAATTAATTCATACGAGGAGTGATAAAATGAGTTGTTATAATAAGGAATTAAATTTATAATAAAAAACAAGTCTGATGATAAAGAATCTAATCTAGACTTTAAACAAAACATCTCTAATGTGGAGATAAATATAAATTCATGAAGATATTTAATGAGGTGGTTCAGTATGAAATTTTTACATGGTTTAATATATACCAAAATAAAAAATGAGAATAACAAGTTTAGACTACTTAAAAACCTGACTTATACATTTTTTCTGTCTGCTTTAACTTTGACTTTTTATGAATTATTAAAACAGTTAATTTTTCCCCATGTTACTATATGGAAATCACATATTATTACTATTTTATTTGGAAGCTTTGTATCCGTTATGGCTGTTTTTCTTATATCAAGAAAACATCAAGTTTTACTTAATGAGATTGAAAAATCTAAAATAGAAGCGGAGAATGCTTTAAAAATCAGAGAAGATTTCATGTATACAATTTCTCATGAATTTAAAACACCATTAAATGTTATCTATGCTGCTGTTCAAGTAATGGAGTTACTCTTCGAAGCTGATATATCTGATAAGGTAAAACAGTATATCAAAAGTATTAAACAAAATACTTTTAGGCAAATGAAATTAGTAAACAATCTTTTAGATTTAACAAAGATAGAATCAGGATACATAGAGATACTTGAAAAGAACGTAAATATTGTAAATCTTACGGAATTAATTGTTCAATCTGTATACGTATATGCAGATCAGAAGAGAGTAAAACTTAACTTTATGCCATTTATTAAAAACAAAATAGTAGCTTTAGACGAAGAAAAATATGAACGAATACTTCTTAATCTTCTTTCTAATGCAATAAAATTCACGCCTGAAGGTAAATCTATTTATATAAAAATTTCAGAAAAAAACAATGATATAAAAATTGAAGTTATTGATGAAGGAATAGGTATCCCAAGAGAAAAACAAGAGTTTATTTTTCAACGTTTTGCACAAGTAGATAATACATTAACGCGAAAAGCTGAAGGGACTGGCATAGGTTTATCTCTTGTTAAATTATTAATAGCTTCACTAAATTGGGAAATATCACTAGATAGTCAAGAAGGCTTAGGAAGTAACTTTACAATAACTATTCCAAATAAAAAAATATATAGTAACACTGAAGTTTACACATCAGACTTATGTATTAAATCTAATACACAAAATGTTGATGTAGAATTATCTGATATATATATATAAGCATAAAATAAGTGATATAAATTAAAAACTCCTTTAACATCTATAAAAGGATTTGCGGAAACATTAAATTTTTTAACCTACATCTAATATAATATAATTTAACATATCTATAATAATATATTAGCTAAAAGGGTATATTATATTATAGAATAGGTAAGTAAGAAAAGTAAAATATAATATTCAATATATTAGTGGAGGGAAATAATAATGAAAAAAAGAACATTAAAATTAATAGTAAGTGCATTACTCGTGGCAATGGTAGGAAGCGTAATGGTAGGATGCGGAAGCACATCAACAAAGGATAGTAAAGCAGGAACAAGTGATAATAAAGCAGCAACAAGTGAATTAAGTGGATCTATAACAATTAGTGGCTCATCAGCATTATTACCATTAATGGAACAAACAGTTGCAAAATTTAATGAAAAAAATCCTAAGGCAGAGGTTGGAGCTCAAGCTGGTGGATCTGGCACAGGTCTTACTCAAGTATTAGATGGAACAGTAGATATTGGAAATTCAGATGTATTTGCAGAAGAAAAATTAGATGCAGCAAAGGCAAAAGAATTAGTTGATCATAAAGTAGTAGCACAGGGATTTGGTATTGTAGTAAGCAAAGCACTCGGAATAGATAATTTAACTTCAGCTCAAATTAAAGATATATTCTCTGGAAAAGTTACTAATTGGAAAGATGTCGGAGGAAAAGATAAAGAAATTTTATTAATCCATAGAACAGCAGGTTCAGGCACAAGAGCAACTTTTGAAAAGACAGTACTTGGCGGAGATAAATCTTTAGAAAATGATTCTTTAGGAGTAACTCAAGATTCAAATGGTGCAGTATTAAGTGCAATGAAGGCAAATGATGGTGCAATTAGTTACTTAGGTCTTGCATATATGAATACAAAAGAAGCACAAGACACTTTAAAAGTAGTGAAGCTTGACGGCGTAGCTTCTGATAAAGCAAACATATGTGATGGATCTTATAAATTCTGGTCATGGGGTCATATGTACACTAAGGGAGACGCAACAGGAGTAGCTAAGGGCTTTATTGAATTTGTCACAAGTAGTGATAATAAAGAAAGTGTAGATAGCTTAGGATTCATTTCAGGTGCTGAAATGAAAGTAAAATAAATCAACTATTTAAAGAATTAATCTCAATAAACTTTTGAATATCCTAAGTAATGTGGTAGTATTTAGAACAACAATAAGGTGAAAGAAATTAAATCTTTCATCTTTTTTATTGTAGTTTTTATAGAATGTTTGACGAACAAGATCAGCATTTTTTGAAATGTCTTGTATTGTGATTTTGGAATATAATAAAAACACCAACAATTTAGATACCTAAATGTTGGTGTTTTCTATAATGGTGACCCCTAGGAGAATCGAACTCCTGAATCCACCGTGAGAGGGTGGCGTCTTAACCGCTTGACCAAGGGGCCGTACAACAAATATGATTTTACTCTTATTTAGCTATAATGTCAATATTTTTTTGATGAGTATAAGAATAAGGTACGAATTACATTATTAGGCATAAATAAAATGAAATATTTTTACGGAGCTATTTAACAAATCATAATTTTCTAAATATTAAAAAAATATGCTTGTCTTTCAATAAAAATATGTTAAACTATAATATAGTTAGTAATTTAAAATAGAGGTGTATATTACTAGATATACTCATCGCTCCTCTAGTATGGTTAATGAGTCATACAAAATTACGACTCCTTTTTAATATTTTGTGGGATATCCATTAAGATTTAACTGTTAGTCAGTTAAAATTTTAATGGATATTATTTTTGTGGTGATAAAAAGGAGAATCGAACTCCTGATTCCACTGTATACGTCTTAGTAAAAGTTCTATTCTGCAAGCCAACCTAAAACAGCTTGATTTGCACATGCTGAAGATTTTGCATCTATTTTTGTTACAAAAATAAGATCTCCTTTATTAGCTACAGAGCTAACTTCAGCAAATATTTCATCTGCAGATGAAGATGTTTTAACAAAAAATCCTTCAGGTAAAAATCTAGCCCAAGGACCGAAAGATTTTATTTTTCCAATTAAATTAGCATCTCCTTGTACGTGGTCATGAGAATGTGTATGATCTCCACCACATCCACAATTTTCATCATGGTCATGCTTGTGACCAGTGGTATCACTTATAAAATATGTAATCATATATACTGACATAATTGCACCGCCTTTAAAATTTTTTTTATTAAACTTTTTTATTAGACATCTAAAATATAAGTCAAATATGTAACTGATATGTTGAGATGTACTATATTAAAATTATACTAGAATAATATGAATTGTAAATCAAAATTATATAATTTAAATTGTTTTAGGTCCGTGAAAGAAAATAACAAATCAAAGAAGCAAAACAACTTCTAAAAATTAAAATTAAAAAAGTATACAGAAAATTGATTCAAATGTTAAGTTAATAACAAATATATTTAATAATAAGGTGTGAAATTTAAGAGCGTTCTTAAATTTTATATCTTATTTGCTATAGAAAAAAATTATTATAAAATTTAATAAATTTAGAAACAAAAACTCTACATAAAGCATATAACATAATAACGGGAATAATGTTGATAAAAGGAGGGCGGCGCATGAATGGAATAGACGTTAGTAATCATAATGGAAATATAGATTTCAATGCTGTAAAAAGTGATGGAATTGAATTGGTTTATATTAAAGCTACTGAAGGGACTACCTATAAGGATGTTAATTTGTCAGCTAACTATAGTGGTGCATTAAATGCAGGTTGTAAAATAGGATTTTATCATTTCTTAGTAGGGACAAGTATTCCGGAAACTCAAGCAGAAAATTTTTATAATAATATAAAAGATAAGCAAAACGATTTAAAGCCTTGTTTAGATGTGGAAAAGAATAACTTTGATGTAATGGATTATGCACTAAGATTTATCAAAAAATTTGAAGCATTGAGCAATTTACCATTATGCATTTATACAGGGGGCTATTTCGCAAATGACAATTTAGATAGTAGGGTAGCTAAATATCCACTATGGATAGCTCATTATGGAGTGACAACTCCTATGGAAACTAATGTATGGGGAAAAACTTATGTTGGACATCAATATTCAGACAGTGGATCTATAAACGGCATAAGTGGAAATGTAGATTTAAATAACTTTTTTGATGGAATTTTGGTAAGTGAAACTAAAGGATATGTAGTTACTAACTATTTGCCAAATGGATATAAAGGAAATAGGAGTTTTGAAGGTATTGATTTAGAATATGTATTAAGCTACTTTGATGGAGTTAGATGCTATGTTAGAGGCAACGCTAAAGGAGTTTGGATTGAAACTCAAATGCTACCCATGAGTAAATGTCTGGAGCTTAAGAATAAATTAGGAAGTTGGTTTTACAGTATAGAAAGTAAATAATTAAGGGGTGATAAATATATGGATTTTGCACAATATATAGCACAAAATGCTTTAGTTTTAATTCCAGTTTTATATGTATTAGGTATGCTTATAAAAAATACCGAAAAAATAGATGATAAATATATTCCTATTTTATTATTAATTGCAGGTGTTGCAGGAGCAGTTGGAATAATGGGTATTAATGCAGACGCAGTAGTGCAAGGTGTATTGGTAACTGGAACTACAGTGTATACGAACCAATTAATAAAACAAACAACTCAAAAATAATCTTATAAAGGTTTATGGATGATAAATAAATATCATCCATAAACCTCTTTTCACGTATAGAAATGTAGCTTCTTTTTTAGAATCATCGCTATAATATGCTACACCACCAATGTTTCCTATGTTTGGTTTAGAGTATCCTGAAATGTGAAACTTAAATTTTTTATCACTTGTTGCTACTATAATGTAGACAGGTAAAATCGCCTTTATGACTTCATATAATGATTAGTGAATTTGATTTGTACTTGAATAAAGTATTAGAGTCCTTTATAATCTAGAGATAATAAGAAATGATTTTTAGGTTTTTATAAAGCATATGAAAGAAAATTTGAGTAAAGATGCTATGTATATTTTACGTGAAGTAAGATATATATTTGCTCATATTGTTCTATGTTTTTAAGATTAAAAGGGAAAGTAGTGCAAATCTACTACAGCCCCCGCTACTGTAATGGAAGACTAATCTCTAAAAGTCATATGAAAGAAATAACGAACCAAAATATACTCGTATACTAACTTGTTATTTCTTTGAATATGACTAACAGCCACTGAGAAATTATTCTTGGGAAGGAAGAGATTTAGGTTGAGGCCAAAGTCAGGAGACCTGCCTAGAAATTTTACGAAAATGCTAACCTTCGGAGGGACGGATACTAGCAAATGTTAGAATGTAGTTATAATTAAAGTGAAACTTTTTAGATGGAGTTTTATATTGTAGACAAATTTTACATTCTTAATTTGTTATATGTATCCTCTTTGCCTGAAAATAGGTGACGAGGATTTTTTTATTGGAAATTGTAAATTTAAAACCAGAGAATTAATATAAGGAAGATAAAAACGGCGTATTAGATTATATATTTTAGACTATTATTATTCAGGAGTATAGAGAGGAAGAAATTTAAATGAAGAAAGCTATTTTAGTAGTGAGTTTTGGAACTAGTCATTTAGAAGCACTGAAAAATTCAATTGAGAAAATTGAAAATAGAATAAAGGATGAATTCAAGGATTATGAAGTATTTAGAGCATTTACTTCTCATATTATAATAAAAAATTTAAAGGAAAAAAATAATGTACATATATTAACACCAGAAGAAGCTTTACAAGATTTAAAATCTAAAGGATTTGAGGAAGTTATAGTTCAGCCATTACATATAATTCCAGGAGAAGAATTTGATTATATAAAAGGTGTTGTAGAAGATAAAAAAAATGATTTTAAAGAACTTAAACTTGGAAGACCTATATTCTTTTATCAAGGAATGAATGGACTTCCAGAGGATTATTCTTTGTTTATAGATAGTATTAAGGATATATTAAGTGGAGAAGAAAGCGTAATATTATTTGGTCATGGAACAGAACATCCTTCAAATGCAGTTTATGGAATGCTTCAAACTGTTTTAATTGATGAAGATTATGAAAATGTGTTTGTATCAACAGTAGAAGGATACCCAACAGTTAAAAATGTATTAAAGAAAATAATAAATAAAGGAATAAAGAGGACAAAACTTGTTCCGTTATTAGTTGTTGCAGGAGATCATGTAAAAAATGATATGGCATCAGATGAGGAAGATTCTTTAAAAAGTATACTACAAAAAGAAGGAATTGAAGTTACTTTACATATGCATGGACTTGGGGAGATAGATAAATTTGATGAGCTTTACATAAATAGAATTTATGACTCAATTGAAGACAAGTATTTAAATGCAGGAAGAACTAAGAAACTAAGATAATCAGTTAACAATGAATAGCTGATTGTCAATTGTAATCTGTAAATTAGAAAGAGGTATTTTATGAAATCTATAATCATAGCTTCAAATTCCAGTGGTGGTGGAAAAACTACTTTTACTCTTGGACTTATGAAAGCACTTAAAAATAGAAATTTAGAGGTTCAAGGATATAAGGTTGGACCAGATTATATAGATCCAGCATTTCATAAAGAGGTAACAAAGAAGGCTTCAAGAAATCTCGATACGTTTTTAATGGGTGAAGAAGGAACTATAAAAAGTTATCTTAAAGGTAATGGAGATGTTGGAATAATAGAAGGGGTAATGGGTTTATATGATGGAATTGGAGCATCTGAAAAAGGTTCCACATATGAGATTTCAAAACTTTTTGGAAATATGCCAATTATATTAATCTTGTCTCCAAAAGGTCAAAGTACAAGTTTATGTGCTGAAATTAATGGTTTTAAGAATTATAGAAATGCAAATATTGTAGGAGTTGTATTAAACTCTGTTAGTGAAAAATATTATAATTTATTAAAGTATGCAATAGAACAAAATTGTGAAACTAAAGTGTTTGGATACATTCCTAAGGAAAAAAAAATAAGTTTAAGAAGTAGACATTTAGGTCTTGTACAAAGCATGGAAATACTTAATCTTGAAGAAAAATTAGATATATGTGGAAAACTAATTGGAGAATATGTGGACTTAGATGGAATTATAAACGAAATGCGGGGATTGGAAGTAAATAGTGAGTCGAAAAAAGAAGTGGAAAATAAATTTTACAATAAAACCTTAAGAATTGGTATTGCTTTAGACAAAGCATTTAGTTTTTATTATAAAGATAACTTAGAAATGTTAGAACAATTTGGAGAAATCATTTATTTTAGTCCAATTAAGGATAAAACTTTACCTGAAAAGCTAGATTTTTTATACATAGGTGGAGGATATCCAGAGGTATTTAAAATGGAATTAGAAGATAATTATTCTATGAGAAATAGCATAAAGGAAGCTTTAGATGATGGATTAAGATGTTATGCAGAATGTGGTGGGCTCATGTATTTAACAAAATCAATAGATGGATCACAAATGGTTGGCTTTTTTGATGGAGAGAGCATAATGACAAATAAGCTTCAAAGGTTTGGCTATTGCAAAGTCAAGATTGATAAAAAATGCTTTGATGAACAACTTGAAATAGAACAAGACTTTGAAATAACTGCTCATGAATTTCATAAGTCACAAGTGAACTTAAATGAAAAAAATGTATATGAAGTAGAGAAGACTCAATACGATGGGGAGATTATAAAGTGGCAGTGTGGATATTTAAAGAAAAATACATTGGCAGGATATGCTCATATAAATTTCCTGGGAAATATGAAGCTTTTGAAAGCTTTAGTTAATTTAAGTTAGCGTTAGTAGTTATATTTGCATTATACTAGCTAGGCTTAAATTAATATCAATGCAATTTTAAAACAAAGCAAAATATAAAGAAAAGATGGTGATAATATGGACTATTTAAAAAATCCTATGGGAATTGAAGAAAGAAGTTTTGAAATTATTGGAGAGGAAATGGGACCTCATTCATTTACTGAGGAAGAATTACTAATAGTTAAGAGGATAATTCATACTACTGCTGATTTTGAATATAAAGAACTTGTTGAAATAAGTGAGAAGACAATTGAAACAGCTAAAAATCTTTTTAAGAATGGTGCTAAGATTTATACGGATACCAATATGGCCCTAAATGGAATTAATAAAATAGCAGTAGCTAAAACCAATAGTAATGTTGTTTGTTATGTTAATGAAGAAGATGTACATAAAGAAGCTAAAGAAAAAAATATAACTAGAAGTATGGCAGCAGTAGAAAAAGCTTGTAATGATAATGTGGATATCTTTGTTTTTGGGAATGCACCAACTGCACTTTTCAGACTCAAGGAATTGATAAAAGAAGGAAGAGCAAATCCAAAGCTAATAATAGCAGTACCAGTAGGTTTTGTTGGCGCAGCAGATAGTAAAGAAAACATGGATGAACTAAACATTCCTTATATAAGAGTTAAGGGAAGAAAAGGTGGAAGCACTGTTGCAGCAGCAATAGTTAATGCACTTATGTATATGGTAGCTACTAGATAATTAAATTCAGTGTAGAGTAAAATGCAGAAATTATGAATTAGTTAATAATAGTGTTCTTCGAAAACTTAATAATACGGTATTAGGAAAATGTGCTACAAAATAAGTGACACTAATAAAATATGTTGAAACACTTTATTTATCTTGAGCATATAATATAGCAAGTAGGAGGTGAAAAACCATGCTTGCTTCATTTATAATATGCTTTAGAGAAGGTATTGAAATTTTCTTGGTTATTATTCCTCTAGTAGTTTACTTTAATAAAAATAAAATGTACGAAATGAGTAAGAGTGTGTCACTAGGGGGAACTTTAGGGGGTGGTATTGCAACTATAATTGGGTCCATAATATTCTCACAAGTTGCTTTGCTAAATGGTCCTGCTGGTGAATTATTTGATGGTATATTAGGTACAGTATTAGCAGGATTAATATTATATAGTGTAGTTCTTTTAAGAAAAAATAAATCTTTTAATACTAGTCCAAACCAGCGATTTATTTCTTTAAGTAAAAAGGGAGTATTTATTATTGCAGCAATAACATTCTTTAGAGAATTTTTAGAAGCAATATTATTTATTTTAACTAGTTCAACAGGTTCTCCTTTATTAGTAGTAGGTTCAGCGTTATTAGGTTTAGTATGTGCAGCGCTAAGTGTTTATGTCGTAGTTAAAGGAATTTCTAATCTTAATATAAACGTAGTATTTTATATACTAAATCTATTCTTAATTGGACTTGGTGCATATTACTTTGGTGACGCATTAGATGCGCTATTTAGTGAATATTTTTCTCAAATTTTTATAGTAGGTATATTAGTATATGCACTTCCTAGTTACTTTATAATCATAAAAAATGATTTAAAAGAATATCTAAACTCTGATAAAATAAAATAAATAGTTAGAATACCGTATTATTCAGAAATGAATTGCGGTATTTTTGGTTCGCAATTCTAAAACTGTGTATTAACTTGTAATAAGGATTTTACAATTAAAAATCCTTATATATTAGGCACGTGATGTTTCAATGTAGAAACCTAATTGCAATATGTAGTTAGTAAATTTGGAGGTGAATATAATGTTTGAAATGTATATTGAAACTGGTGGACAACAGTTAAGATGTGGATATACAACTGGCTCTTGTAGTGCAGGGGCTGCAAAGGCTGCTACTATGATTCTTTTTAATGAAGTAGAAACATTAAGTGAAATAGAAATAGCATCTCCAAAAGGAATTAATATAACAATGCCTATAGAAGCTATAGTGAAGTTTGATGATTATGTTGAATGTACTATTTTAAAATATAGTGGTGATGATCCAGATAGTACAAAGGGAATTGAAATAAAGGCAAGAGTTAGAAGAATTAACAATGCACAATGCACAATGCACAATGCACAATACAAACTGGATGAGGATTTTAATGAACTTGAAGATATAGATATGGTTGTACTAAAAGGGGGCATTGGTGTTGGTACTGTTACTAAGGATGGACTTTTTGTACCTAAGGGAGAGCCTGCTATTAATCCTGTTCCAAGGAAGATGATAAAAGAAGAAGTAATAAAGGTATTACCTAATGGAGAAAGGGTTGAGGTGACAATTTCAGTACCACAAGGAATAGAAATTGCTAAAAAAACTTTTAATCCAAGGCTTGGAATTGAAGGCGGAATTTCAATACTTGGGACAACAGGAATTGTTTATCCAATGTCAGAAGAATCCCTTAAGGCGTCTATAAAATTAGAAATTACTCAAAAAGCTTTAAATAATGAAAGATTAATTTTAACTTTTGGAAATTTAGGCGATAATTATAGTAAGGAGCTTGGATATAAAGAAGATGAAATTGTTATATGTTCAAACTTTATAGGATTTGCATTAGAAAGTTGTGTTTCATGTAAAGTTAAGTCTATTATTATAGTTGGACACATAGGCAAGATGAGCAAAATAGCTTATGGCTGTTTTAATACTCATAGTAGAGTAACTGGAGTAAGACTTGAAGTTGTTGGATTGGAGCTTGCACTTCTTGGATATGATATTTCACTTGTTCAAAAAGTTCTTGAGGAAAAGACTTGTGAAGGTGCAGTTAAGATGCTAGGCTTAGGATATTCTAAACTTTATGAAAACATTGGAAAGAAGATTGTTGCGAAAATTAGTGAATATGTTTATGAAGAATTAGAAGTTGAAGCAGTTATGTATTATGGAGCATCAAAACCTAATTTGCTATGGAAATCAGATGGAATTGATAGTTTGAAACAAGATTAGAATGTTAAAACACAATGAGTTGATGGTAAACATTCAAGAACACTGATAATTAAAATATTCACAGGGGGATACAAACATGATTTATATTGTAGGACTTGGACCTGGACATAAAGACTATATTATGATTAAGGCTTTGGAAATAATAAATAAGTCTGATATTATAATAGGATTTAAAAGAGCCATAGACTCATTAGATTTTATTGATAATAAGAAAATTTACATAAACAAGTTAAGTGATATTGATAAGTTTATATGCTGTGAAGAAAACAAAGATGTAGATATTTTAATTAGTGAAAAAAATGAATATAAAAATATTTCAATTGTTGCTTCTGGAGATCCAACTTTTTATGGTATAACTAATTATATAAAAAGTAAAACTGTTTTAGAAATTGAAGTGATACCAGGAATTAGCTCATTTCAATATTTAACTTGTAAGCTTAAGATGCCATGGAATAATGCCTATTTAGGTAGTCTTCATGGAAGACATGAAGAATTTTTAGAGAAGATTAATGATAATCAATTAAGTATTTGGCTTACAGACAAAGAAAATAACCCATCTGTATTATGTAAAACTTTGCATGATGCTGAAATTAAATGTAAAGTAATAATTGGAGAAAATTTATCTTATGAAGATGAAATTATAAGTGAAGGAAGTCCAGGAG
>Ga0302165_10000415_pt1 | contig 15838 bp, 12 predicted proteins | sample I_Fen_E3_2_FD_193499 | JGI IMG/M metagenome (GOLD analysis project Ga0302165, IMG submission 193499) | Peat permafrost microbial communities from Stordalen Mire near Abisko, Sweden - I_Fen_E3_2 | ecosystem: Environmental > Terrestrial > Soil > Wetlands > Permafrost | place: Sweden: Abisko...
CCATATTTTCTAAGATCAAGATAGAATTCATAGTCTTTCATATTCAGTCCTAGTTCCTGCATACGACTAACTAGCTTATCATAATCGTCTTCTCTTTGACTACCACCGATAATTTCGCCAATTCCTGGGACAAGACAATCCATCGCTGCAACTGTTTTTCCATCTTCATTTAGCTTCATATAGAAAGCTTTGATTTCTTTTGGATAGTCAGTAACAAATACTGGTCTGCCAAATTCTTTTTCTGTCAAGTATCTTTCATGTTCTGTCTGCAAATCACAGCCCCATGATACTTTGTACTCAAATTCATCATTATGTTTCTCTAAAATCTCAATTGCTTGCGTATATGTTACATGTCCAAATGCTGAACTAACAACATGTTTCAATCTATCTATGAGTCCCTTGTCAACAAACTGATTAAAAAATTCCATCTCCTCAGGAGCATTTTCAAGCACATAATTGATAACATACTTCAACATGCTTTCTGCAAGTACCATATCATCTTTTAAGTCAGCAAATGCTATCTCTGGCTCTATCATCCAAAATTCTGCCGCATGTCTTGTTGTATTAGAATTCTCAGCACGAAATGTTGGTCCGAATGTATAGATATTTTTAAATGCCATTGCAAATGTTTCACCATTTAACTGACCACTTACGGTAAGACTCGTTGGCTTGTTGAAGAAATCATCCAAAAAATCAACCTTGCCTTCTTCTGTCTTTGGAATATTCTTTAAATCCATTGTTGTAACCTGAAACATCTCGCCAGCACCTTCACAGTCACTGCCTGTAATAATTGGCGTGTGAACATACACAAAATCTCTTTCTTGGAAAAACTTATGAATCGCATATGCAATCATAGAGCGAACTCTAAATACTGCTTGAAATGTATTCGTTCTTGGCCTTAAATGAGAAATCGTCCTCAAATATTCAAAGGTATGTCTTTTCTTTTGTAATGGATAATCTGTTTCCGACTCACCTTCAACTTCAATGCAAGTTGCCTGAATTTCAAAATTCTGCTTTGCATTTGGAGTCGCTGTAACCACACCAGTAACAATCACTGCTGCACCAACGCTTATTTTTGAAATATTAGCAAAATTGTTGAGTTTATCCGAATATACTACCTGTAATGGTTCAAAGAATGTGCCATCATTTACAACTAAAAATCCAAATGTTTTCGAGTCCCTATTACTTCTTATCCAACCACCGATTGTAACTTGTTTACCAATATAATCATTTTCATTTCTAAATAATTCTCTAATATTTATCAATTCCATAGCTATTCTCCTTACTGCACAATTTAAAATATAGCATATAGTCAATATTATAGACTATATGCTACATTTTATCAATATTGTCAGTGAAATTATCATTTATTTTTATTATAAATCTGTTGTGCTTTTACTATCAGTTACAATCAAATCATTTACGCTCTATATTATTTGTTTTCTAGTTTATTTTTTCTAATTTAGAATGCCATTAGGTCTTTAACAACCTCACTTGCAACAATAAGTCCTACTACAGATGGAACAAATGCGTTACTGCCTGGAATTTGTCTTCTCTGTGTGCACTTTCTAACTGTTCCTGGTGGACAAATGCAATTTTCCTTGCAGCTGATAGTCATATCTTGTGATGGCTTAATTGCAGCTTCCTTTGAATAAACCACTTTCAGTCTCTCTATTCCTCGCTTTTTCAGCTCTTTTCTCATAATCTTAGCCAACGGACAGATAGACGTTTCATATATATCAACCACTTCAAATGCTGCAGGGTTTATTTTATTTCCGGCCCCCATTGAACTTATTATTGGAACTCCCGCTTCTTTTGCTTTTAATACAAGTTCAATTTTTCCCGTTACAGTATCGATTGCATCTACTATGTAATTATACTTGGTAAAATCAAACTCATTTGCAGTATTGGGAAGAAAAAAAGTATTATAAGTATTTACTACTGCATCTGGATTAATTTCCAATATTCGTTCCTTTGCCACATCAACCTTATATTTTCCAACTGTTTTTCTTGTTGCGTGAAGCTGTCTATTAAGATTAGTCAAACATATTTTATCATCGTCTATCAAATCAATCTCACCAACACCACTTCGTGCCAATCCTTCAACTACATATCCTCCAACACCGCCAATACCAAAAACGGCAACTTTTGCATTATATAATTTTTCCATTCCTTCTTTTCCAAATAAAAGCTCTGTTCTAGAAAATTGATTTAACATGAATTTTTACTCCTATCAGTGTATTCGTATTCGATCTTTTCAAAAATATATGTACTTTATTATAGCACTTACCATCTTTTTAATTTAATTTTTTTACAGTATATCAATATTTGCTGTGATATGTCAATTGGCTTTGTAACTCCTTAAAAATAAATTGTGTATTAAATTATAAAATTATTCCTATTATTCGTTGCTAAAAAATAATGATTAGTACAACGATACCTAAATTGTCGTTGTACTAATCATTTATCACATAGATATTATTTTTTAGTTTTAATATTACTTGTATTTTACCTTATTTGCATAATTACCAAGTGTGCTGAGACTGGTCTTGCACCTCCAGCCGCTACGGTAAGGGTTAGTGCTGGATTACCAACCGGATTTCGTACTGAAAGAATAGAGTTGGCTGTTGCTGTTTGTACGATAGCCATTCCTACTATCTGAGAAGTACCTGTTGCTCTTCCGACTACTGTATAAGCTAAGTCGACGCCGTTAAGTGTTAAAATGAGTTGCCCCGTTTCAGTCACGCTCGCCTGAAATAGTACTTGATAAGTTCCAATTACTGATAAGTTAAATAAACTAGGACCGGTACGTCCAATCGTGGATCCACTTGTAGGTCCATTTTGAGGAAAACTTATATCTGCACCAGGTACGATAATTGCTGGATTATCAGAAGGCATTAATGCATAGAAGTCAGCATAATTTATTACTCCAGTTGCCCCTGTTGCTCCCGTTGCTCCTGTTGCTCCTGTTGCTCCTGTTGGTCCTGTTGGCCCAATTGGTCCTGTTGGCCCGGTTGCTCCTGTTGGTCCAATTGGTCCGATTGGTCCTGTTGCTCCGGTTGCTCCTGTCGCTCCTGTTGCTCCTGTTGGTCCGATTGGTCCGACTGCTCCTGTTTCTCCTGTTGCCCCTGTCGCGCCTGTTGCTCCTGTTGCTCCTGTTGGTCCGATTGGTCCGATTGGTCCTGTTGCTCCTGTTGCTCCTGTTGCTCCTGTTGGTCCGATTGGTCCGATTGGTCCGATTGGTCCTGTTGCTCCTGTTGCTCCTGTTGCCCCTGTTGCTCCTGTTGGTCCGATTGGTCCAATTGGTCCTGTTGCTCCAATTGGTCCTGTTGCTCCTGTTGCTCCTGTTGCTCCTGTTGGTCCAATTGGTCCGATTGGTCCTGTTGCTCCTGTCGCTCCGGTTGCTCCTGTTGCTCCGGTTGGTCCAATTGGTCCGATTGGTCCTGTTGCTCCGATTGGTCCTGTTGCTCCTGTCGCTCCGGTTGCTCCTGTTGCTCCGGTTGGTCCAATTGGTCCAATTGGTCCGATTGGTCCTGTTGCTCCGGTTGCTCCTGTTGCTCCGGTTGGTCCGATTGGTCCTGTTGCTCCTGTTGCTCCGGTTGGTCCCATTGGTCCTCTTGGTCCCATTGGTCCTCTTGGCCCCATTGGTCCTCTTGGCCCTGGATCACCCTTTGGTCCTTTACAACAACATCTTTTTTTACAACATTTTGCAAGTTCCGCTTTATAGAATTCTCTACATTGCTCTATTTTTTCCTCATAATATTGACGGCATTCAGCATTACGACATTTTCTACTTTTATTTCTAAAATAATTTACGCATTCTTCGCATTTTTTTCTATAATATTCTTCACATTCCCATTTTCTACGATCGTATTTTTCGGCGTCTTCTATATTATCGACTTTTTCGCGTTGGAACTCTGCTCCACTTTGGAAATCTACTTCACCATGGAAATCTGCTTCTCCTTGGAAATCTTCTTCATCTTGGAAATCTGTTTCGCTTTTATCAATAAACATAACATTATCTCCTTTATCATATTATGGATAATTATATCCTTATATATAATATGACTCTGTAATAAAATGTTGCATATTGTAAAATAAAAACTTCTTTTATACTTTAGTAAAATAATTCACACCGTTTATTTAACTAAAGAAAAATCGCTAAATTGATCAAAGATGGCCGAGGCCAGGGTGAAAAGGAAAAATATGTACCTTGGCAGCAAATAGGAATAATGATGTTGATGACATTGGAGAGCAATATCCTCTACATACAGTATAAATATCGCATTGTTGCATGTGAATCTTAAAAATAGTTGACATTTATTTCCTACAAGTGTAGTATATATTTTGTAGACTACACTTGTAGGAATGGAGATATATCATGGAAGAAAATAATTGCAAAATATCAGAAGCCGAATGGCGTATTATGAAGGTCATATGGGAAGAATCACCATTAAATACAACCAAAATAATTAACAGCCTAAAGTCGGAGACTAGTTGGAGTCCTAAAACGATTCACTCACTGATCAGTAGATTAAATAAAAAAGGCGCTCTTGGTGTAGATAAGTTATCATCGCCGCACCAATTTTATCCACTCGTTACAAAAGAAGACTGTATTAAGGAAGAAACCGGATCTTTTATTCAAAAAGTTTATGACGGTTCATATTACCATATGGTAGAAAATTTTATAAGTAATGGAAAAATGTCAGAACATGAAATTGAATATTTAAAAAAGATTCTTGATGAAAAATCAAAGTGATAAAAGGAGGCTGGGACCAATTAATATATCAAATTTGTTTGAAGAAATCATTTTACTATCTATAATGGGTAGCTTCACTGCTATGGGAATATTATTTGTCAAAAAACTTTTTAATCAAAAACTTAGTGCCAAATTCCATTATTGTATTTGGTTTATCCTTATTGCTAGACTTGTTATTCCATTTTCATTATCTAGTCCAATAAACATGTTCGATTTTATACCACAGACACAATTAGAAAATATTTATAATAACTCTAATATGTGGAATATTACCGACCAAGGTCCTCAAAAGATTGGTGCAACAGATGTAAATGAATATAATGATGCTGGTAATAATGTGAAAGTACAAGTGAATGCAACTGGCGCAGATTCGAAGTCTTTATTCAACGAACTAGGCTTTAATCTTAAAACAGCTGCTATTATTTGGTTTACAGTTTTTATTATGATTTTATTTTACATATGTTTTGTTAATTTAATGTTGACACTAAAACTAAGAAAATTCAGTTCCTGTCAAAGACAGGATATTACTGACCTTTTTAATCTATGTAAATTGAAACTAAAAATCAATTCCACGGTAATTATTTTATATGATAATCAACTGAAATCCCCAATGCTATGTGGGTATGTACATCCAAAAATATTAATCAATAAAGAAATTATTGAGAGATTATCCCATGATGAGCTTCGGTATGTTTTTCTTCATGAGTTGTCACACCTTAAACGAAAAGATTTGGTGGTCAGTTTAGTAGGGATGATCTTACAATCAATTTACTGGTTTAATCCAATTATGCTGTATTCGATTCATCAAATGAAAAAAGATTGTGAAATTGCTTGTGATGCATCCGTACTGTCAATTCTAAACGCAGAAGAAAACAAAAAGTATGGGCAAACTATTATCTCAATGTTAAAACTATTATCTGAGGCAACTATGGTTCATGGAACTTTAGGTTTTGCAAGCAAATTTTATATTAGGAGGATAACTATGATTACGCGATTCAAAAAGTCATCTGCAAAATATACGGTTGCAGCACTAATGATTACTCTTTTGTTAACAGGATGCTCAAGTTTCACCCATTCAACAAGTACCCCAGATTCTGCAGACAAATCTGCAATCGTTAACACTCAAACGCAAACCGCAGTGAATACAGTTGCTACGGTTTCTTCTACTTCAAAATCTCAGATAGCGGAAACAGAAGCTGCACAGTCGGATATAAAGGATTCCATTATATATATAGCAGATATTTCTAAAAGTTTACGTGGAATAGATCGTTATAGTTTAACTGAAAATGGTGAAATTGTTACAGGAATAGGAATAGCGTATGTATTTGGCAATGATAGCAGATATTTCAATATCGATCAAACAGAAATCAGCAATTTTGAGAACTTTGCAACAATTGCTGATAAAAAATATAGTTCAGGTGCTTTTGTAAAATGTAGAATTAAAAGTGTTGGTCATCAAGTGAAAGAGATCTATTTGATTGACTAGAAAAAGAAGTTGCTGTTTTTTACGTTATCAAGTCTAATAGGCACCTATTTAAGGTGCCTATGGGACTTTTTTCATTTTATATGGTACTGATAAAACATTTCAATATTTATTGTATTTTATTACACTATTTATTGAACGACAACATTAGCTATTTTACTTAGCAAGCATACACTCTCAACGTGAACAGTATGTCCAAATTGATCAACTGGTTGTACCTTAATGAGTTGATATCCATTTTCACACATATATTTCAGATCTCTAGCAAGCGTAGCAGAATCGCAGCTTATATAAACAACTTTAGCCGGTGCCATCACAATGATTGTCTTAAGAAGTGCTTCATCACAACCTTTTCTTGGTGGATCCACTATTATTACATCTGCATATTCGCCTTTATGTTCCTCATAATAAGCCGGTAACACCTCTTCCGCTTTGCCCACTAAGAACTCCACATTATCTATGCTATTAATTGTAGCATTGATTTTTGCATCATCAATCGCCTCTGGTACTATTTCTACGCCATAGACTTTCTTTGCCTTCTTTGCCAAGAATAACGAAATTGTTCCTATTCCACAGTACAGATCCCATACGGTTTCCTCACCACTAAGATCTGCATATTCCAATACCTTATTATAAAGTTCTTCTGTTTGCTTTGGATTCACTTGAAAGAATGAAAGTGGTGAAATCTGAAACTTTACATCTCCAATATAATCTTCAATATATGGTTTTCCCCATAAGAGTTTCACCTTTTTACCCAAAATCACATTTGTCTTTTCTTTATTAATATCAATCATAATTGACTCAATTCCTTCTACATCGGAAAGACTTTTAACAAGTTCCTCAGAATTAGGAAGAAACTTTCCATTAATAACCACACAGACCATTACCTGACCAGTCGCTGCTCCTACTCGAATCAAAATATTACGTATCAATCCAGTGTGTTCAAATTCATTATAAGGCTTAATGTTATATGTCAACATGAATTCTTTAATTTTTGCAAGAATTCCTGCATTTATAGGTGCTCCAATGCAACAGTCTTCACTGGCAACAATAGCATGAGAGTGTGCTGCAAAAAATCCCATGACTAAGTTTCCAGCATTATCTAATCCAACTGGATATTGTGCTTTGTTTCTGAAATTATAAGGTTCTTCCATACCAATAATTGGACACATTTCAAAATCAGAAAGACCACCAATTCTTTTTAAATTATTCTGTACCATATTCTGCTTATACGATAGCTGACTTTCATAACTCATCTCTTGAATCTGACATCCTCCACACGCTTTTGCCACAGGACATCTTGGCTCTACACGGTTGTTCGAAGGTGTAATAATCTTCATAAGCTTTCCATAACCATAAGTTTTCTTAGCATTTATAATCTTAACTTCTGCAATATCTCCAATAACGGTATCCTTAATAAACAACGTAAATCCGTCAACTTTCCCAATGCCTTCTCCTGAAGTACTAATATCTTCAATCTTAACCGTAACTATATCATTTTTTTCTAAGCTCATTTATTTCTCCATTTCGCGTCGTACCACATTTGGCACATTTCTAAAGTTATCACTATATTTTGTTCCATAAATTAAATATAGTAAGACAATTAAATCGATTCCGCAAGTTTTTGCTTATTAGAAAGTCATTAATTGCCTTACCTATTCGATTGAAAACATATTATAGAATCATTTTCATTTTATATAGTAGTTCGTTTTAAATTACTTTCAAATAACCTATTATATCCCATCCACTCCTGGGTGTTTTCTTTACTATCAAATAATTCTTTGATTGTTTCCATCTTCGCATCCAAATTATCTGCCATACTAAGCGCTACTGCTTCTGCAAGTGCTGGTTTCTTAGGTGATCCATATGCCAATTCACCATGATGAGATAAAATACAATGCTTAATTTGGCTTGACAGCATTTCAGGGAAATTGTCGATATTCTTAATCTTTTCTCCCACCATCTCAGAGCCTATAACAATATGGCCAAGTAAATTGCCGTCATCCGTGTAGTCATTTTCAGGGAATGGTGAAAATTCTTTGATTTTACCAATATCATGAAGCATTGCTGTTGCAACAAGTAAGTCCTTATTCAGCATCTCGTATGTATCAGCATATATCCCTGCAAGCCTAGTTACACCAAGACTATGTTCTAACAGGCCTCCAACAAATCCGTGGTGGATTGACTTCGCAGCTGAAATACTCTTGAATTTTTTGATGATTTCCTCATCTTCTACGAAAAAACTTTCAAGTAACTTTTTAATATATGAATTCTCAATTTTATCAATATAACTAAGGAATTCACTATACATTTCTTGAATATCATATCTGCTCATTGGCAAATAATCTGCTGGATCATATTCACCTTCTGAAACCTTACGAAGTCTTTCAATCTTCAGCTGTAAAGTACCGTTAAAACTAGTTATTTGTCCATGTACATCAACATAATCAAGAACCTCATAGTCTCCTATTCCTCCAGAAGTCAAATCCCATATCTTGCCCTCTAGTGCTCCCGTTTTATCTTGTAATATTAAATTTTCATATTCCTTGCCCGTTTTTGTCATAGCAAGTGTTTTGTTTTTTACCAAAAAAATATCTGAAACTCTGTCGCCATCCTTTAATGTTTCTATAAATCTCATTATTATTACCTTTCTGTATCTTATAATTACATTTTTGAAGTTGAAAATCAGTATCTTTTATGAGAATTTGTTTTTTCACTTCGCTTATATTATATTATAACCCTATTTTTTACCTAATGTCACGTTAAATGAAAAAATTTTGTAATCATCTTTTCCAAGTTTCCGTTTTACATTTAAAATAATTGAATCCCCATTATTGTACTTATATATTGAGTCACATAGTGACTTAAACGTGACGACAGTCTGCCCACTTACTGCTGTAATAATGTCACCATTCATCAGTCCTGCCGAAAATGCTGGTGAATTTTCTACAACTCCTGTAACATATATGCCCATAGGAAGATTATAAGTAGTTGCAATACTGTTTGTAATGGTTGTTCCTGTCACTCCAAGATATGTAACATCCTCCGCATTCGACATCTTCTCTATCAATGCTTTCAAATCAGAGATACCATATGCAATCAGTTCTCCATTTTGATTATCTACACTATCACTTTTCATGATTCCAACAACATTACCATCTGAATTAAATAAATATCCATAATCACCATTATACTGTTGCAAATTAGTAGATATCAAACTGTAATATGAATCAATCCCACTTTTACTTGTCTTAACATTAATTGCCGTTCCATAATTCACAGAAGAATTATTTCCCAACAACTTTCCTGCCACAAAAACAATATCACCTTGTCCAATTTGATAGGAATTATCTAATACTGCAGCACTAATATTTGATCTATCTATATCTGTTTCTTCACTCAACGTAACACATATAACAGCAATACCGGTGTCCGCATCAACGCTCAACACATATGCTGGCATGGAATTGCCATTATTGAATAGCACATTAATACTTTTGGCATTCTTCATTACATTATAGCTTGTAAGTATCGTGAACTTAGTATCTGACGCTGCAATAATCAAGCCAGAAGTATCGCCAATATTTTTATCTTCACTTAGAAAGTCACTTGTTTCATTATAGACAGCGCTTATTGTTACAATAGATTTTTTTGTCTCAGCCATCGTTTCACTAAGTAATTGAAATGTATTTTGAAAATCAGCTGTAGCTATCTCCGACTGCTGGCCTAATATATCTTGCGTAGGACTTTCTTCAGTGCCCTCTGGATACTCATCCTTAGGAATAGAAATTATCATTTTGCTGCCATCCGAAGGAAACTGGTTGCTCATCCATGGATATAGTGCCACAAACGCAAAACAAGCTATACTGCCAAAAACAATAGCCTCTAGCATTAGCTTCCCAACGTGAATTACTTTTCTATATTTCACGGATTTTTTTAAAACTATATTTTCTGTGTACAAATTAAATTCTTCTTCGTCATGTTTTTCCAAGTTATTATCTTCTGACATTTTAAATTCCTCACATAGCTATTTAACAGTTTTTGTTTATTATATCTAAAACATATGAACAATTTATGTCATATGTGTAAACATATTAAAATGCAAACATCTTTCAACAATTGTTCTCTCTTTTTTATCAAATAGAGAGTGTAGTTCGCTTAATGGCAACCACACTCTCTTCATATATATCTATGTTTATTTTATACTCATTGCTAATCCATTTTAACATTGACTTTCATATAATTGCCTGGATTTTTTTCAATATCAATAATTGTATCTGCAACCTCGTCCATACTGACAACCTTAGTCAAAATTGCTTTAACATCTACTTTACCAGAACGAATCAGTTCAAGTGCTTCTTCAAATTCGCCAGCGCTTGTTCGTGCTCCACGAATATCAATTTCCTTGCGCGTTATAATATCCGTTGGTATTAAAGTTTCTTTCTTTGGCCATCCGGTCAGGGTTATACGACCTGCATTGCTAACATAATCAAATGCATTACGAACCGCTGCATTAGCACCAGAACACTCCATTACCTGCTGTGCCATGTTGCCATTAGTTATTTGTGAAATGCGCTCTACAGCATCCTCTTTGCCTGAATTAATAATATGCTCAATACCAAGAGATTTTGCGAAGTCCAATCTTTCCTGAACCAAATCTAACAAAATAGTATGTGCACCATAAGCTTCAGCAACCATACCAGCCAACAAGCCAATTGGGCCTGCACCAATAATAACGCAATATTCTCCTGCTACTAATCCACCACGATGAATACCGTGCAATGCAATTGTGAGTGGCTCAGAAATAGGCGCCAATTCATAAGGGATTTCATCAGGTATACGGGTAAGCATATCAGCTGGATGACAAAAATACTCAGTCATTCCGCCTTCTATATGGACACCTAAAACCTTCAAATCTGTACAACAATTGGTGCGTCCAATACTGCATGGATAGCAATGTCCACAATATAAATATGGATCAACTACAACACGATCACCAACTTTTAGTCCATTTTTATTATCCTCTGGTATCTCCAAGATTTCGCCCGCAATCTCATGACCAATTATACGTGGGTAACTTACCAAACCATTACTGCCACGAAAAGCACCGATGTCGCTGCCACAAATACCAGCCATCTTTACCTTTATAAGGGCTTCTCCTATACCTGGAGTAGGCTTTTCAATCTCTACGCAATCAACTTGCCATGGTTCTTTAAATCTAATTGCTTTCATAATCCTGTTTTCTCCTTAAAATCAAATTTTAACTTTTACAACAACTTTTTTAACTGCACATGCTTCGCCAGCTACTAAACGTGGTTTATGTGCATCTTCTGGTGCAACTACGATCAAATCACCTTGTAAAAGTAATACGCAGCCATCCATGTCTGGATCTTCATAGAAAATCAAATCGCGTTCAGCAATAATTTCCTTTACTTTAAGACCGTCACGTTTGCAAACACCAAATTTTTCTTTTCCACTAACAATATATTGAATATCAAAAAACTTCTCATGTGTTTCATAAGAACCTTCACTAGGCTCTATTGTTGTATATGACTGTACACTAGCATATACATCCTCACCAATGATAGGATAAGTGCCATCAGCCAAAGGTGCGATATCTGTTTCTCTGAGCCATTTATAGGCAGCTAAAAATTTGTCCTCAAGATAATTATATTTCTCCGCGATAGATACATTTGCAAAATACATATGTTTTCTCCTTTTAAATACTAATTCTTTAGTATTTTTCATTTTCTTTTATTTTTTTGATTTGCTATCTTTGTCGATTGCTTCCCATAATCCATTTAGATACGTAATACCAAGTGCTCTGTCATACAATCCGTAACCTGGACGACCAACTTCATCCCATATCATTCTTCCATGATCAGGACGAATCCAAGTATCTGGACAAGTTTCATAAATTGCTTTCATAATTTCGTACATATCAAGGCTTCCATCACTAGATAAATGACTCGCTTCACGGAACTTATGAAACCCTAGATATTTTACATTTCGAACATGAAGACATCCAATTCGATTCATTTCTCCGAAATGACGTATAATTGCAGGGATGTCGTTATTTGGATCACTGCCTAAGCTTCCTGTGCATAAACAAATAGCATTACTTGGGCTATCATATAATGCCACAATCTTATCATAGTCTTCCTGGCTATGAGCCATACGAGGCAAGCCAAAAATAGGCCAAGCAGGATCATCAGGATGACATGCCATCTTTACTCCAACACTTTCACATGTCGGAATAACTCCTTCTAGGAAATATTTAAAATTAATTAACATCTGTTCAACGTCAATATTCTTATATACTCCAAGTGTCTTTTCAAGTTCTTTCATACGCTCTGGTTCCCAGCCTGGTAATGAAAATCCATTACTACTTTTTGCTGTATTTTCAACAATTTCAAGTGGTGTCATGCCCATAAGATCAGCTTCATCAAAATACAAACTGTTACTTCCATCTTCAGGGATTTCACGAGCCAGGTCCGTACGTAACCAATCCAAAACTGGCATGAAATTGTAAACAATTACCTTCACTCCAACTTTTGCAAGATTTTTGATTGACTCACAATAATTGGCAATATACTTATCTCGTGTTGGCAATCCCATCTTAATATCCTCATGGACGTTAACGCTCTCAATTACTTCACACTCTAAACCTGCCTCTTGTACATGATCCATATAAGCCTTACATTCTTCATAGGTCCAGACCTCACCGGCGGATTTTTGATCCAGCACTCCCATCAGTCCTGTACATCCAGGAATCTGTTTGATTTGTTTTAATGTGATGGAATCACTGCCTTCGCCATACCAACGAAATGTCATTTTCATTTATTCGTACCTCCTTATTGATGATAGCATATACAATACAAATATTTGCTACATTTATTAATATATAAATATTATTTTAACTCATTTGTAGAAAATTAATCATTATAAGTTAATATAACCTTCATAGTATGCTCTGGATCTTGTTTTACCTTATTAATTCCTTTGAGTACATCTGTAAAACTTAGGCGATCCGTAATAATGCGTGTTGGATCAAGCTTTCCACTTTCAATCCACTCAATTACTTGTGGAAATTTGTTATTATTCAAACGACTTCCTCGAATGTCTAACTCATTCTTAGTAATTTGAAGTTCTGTAATTGGTACCTGACGGTCAGCAAATCCCATAGTCACAACAACACCCGCATTGCGAGTACATTTTGCTGCTTGTTCCAATGTTTTTCCTACACAAGCAGCATCAATAGAAACATCTGCACCAATTCCATCAGTCAGTTCAAGAACTCTCTCATAAATATCTTGTTTTGAAGTATTTATGATCTCATCTGCACCATACTCTTTGGCACGTGCCAAACGCGCATCTACCAAATCCGTAATAATAACATGTGCACCTAATAGCTTACATACCTGAAGTACAGTAATTGCAATCTGTCCGGCACCAAGGATCAAAACAATATCTCCCTCAGAAACCTCACCACGGCTAGTAACTTGTGCTGCAACCGTATATGGTTCAATAATGGCAGCTTTTTCCCATGGCATATCATTGGATACAACGAAACAATTTGCTGCTGGTACATCAGCATACTCACGATAGCCACCATCTACGTGAACTCCAATTACATTTAAGTTTTCGCAAACATTACTACGACCTTTCAAGCAGATACGACAGCATCCACATCCAATCACTGGATTTACGACAACATGATCCCCTACTTTAACATTAGTTACTTCACTACCAATTTTTACAATCTCACCTGCGAATTCGTGTCCGATCACTCGTGGATAGGTTGCAACTGGGGATGTACCATGAAAAATTGAAATGTCACTTCCACAAATTCCGGCAGCATGTATTTTAATTAAAACACTCTTTTCATTTTTAAATTTAGGAATTGGTTCTTCAACGCATTCAAGTTTACCCGGTTCAATGACCTTCATTGTTTTCATAAACAGTTTCTCCTTTTATTTATATAATTCAATTAGGTTTTTATATAGTTTCCTTATCCTGCACATCAGAAATGTGTATGCTTATAAAAATCACTCCTCTTTTATTCTATTATAACTGATATATCAGTTGTTGTAATTCGTATCAATTGGATTAAATGCCTATTTTATTGGAATATTTGATATAATTAATTTCTAAACATCTAAACTTTTTTCTTTTAATTATAATATTAATCATAATTGATATATCAGTTTGTATGTAATAATAATAACACAAGATGATTATTATACAATCTGCATTATTTCACAAAAAACCATCTACTATTTTATACAATTTACACAAAAATATAGGTAGAGTCTTGATTTTCAGCTAGTATACTGGTATATTAACTGAATAGGGATTTTAGAAAGGATAACAATAAACATGGAACTTCATATCACTCCTCCGGAGAAAGGCGAGAATAATCGTGAATATGCATGCCGTTTACTTCGTAGTAATATTATGACATTGCAGTTGCTACCCGGCTCATCTTTAAACGAAGATGAATTAAGCGACCAGCTTAATATGAGTCGCACGCCCATTCATGAGGCAATTACCGTTCTAAAAGAAGAATGGCTAGTAGAAGTTTTACCTCAACGTGGCACTAAAGTTACATTGATTAATCCAGCTTTAATGAAAGAGGGTTATTACGCTAGAATTTTACTAGAAAGTTCTGTGTTAAAAGACTCTGCTGGCAATCTAAACAACAATCAATTACAACAGCTCCTATTTATACTAAAAAAGCAAGAGGAAGCTTCTAGGAATACTACGGATCAGATTGATGCTTTTATTCGTCTTGATGACGAAATGCATCGGATGATGTATTTCTTTGGTGGTCGTGCCCACACTTGGAAAGCTACACGAGGTCTCGTTTCTCACTATGATAGAGCTCGCTATTTGGATGCCTTATCAGGTAATACGATTTTTGAAAAAGTTTTATTGCAACATCGAGAGTTCTGCGATTATATGCTTATGGGGATACCTCAGAATGTAGATGCCCAACAAAAAGTTACGGATCACCTTACTTCTTTTCGAGAAAACTCTATTTCGACCATTGAAAAATACCCAAGTTATTTTTCATTATAATAGATTGCAAAAGCCACTAGCAGTATGCTAGCGGCTTTTTTATAAAACAAAAGCGAAGTTTTCCCATTTTTATATGAAAATCTTCGCTTTTGTATCATTTTATCTAGACTATATCAGTCATTTGTAATAATTTCTTCTAAATTTGATTTTATATCTTCTGGTAAGCGAGAAATTTTTCCTGCATATTCCATCATTTCCTCATAGAGGCCACTAGCTTCCTCTGGATTGTATCCATATACCAAAAACACATCCAAAATATACGGAGAATAGGAAAGTCCAGTAATTTCTCTTGCAAAAGACATTGCAGCGATTTCACTTAGCACGTTAATGCCGGAACGATTATGAAGTGGCTTTGGTGCCCACAATTCAACTTTTTCAGTGCGTGTGAATATTGTTTGTGCATTTTCTTTTTCAATATAATGAAAAAGTTCATGCGCTAACAAAACCTTAGTAATATCTAAATCATTTCCTAAGATATCTCTACACTGAGACTGGTTCATGGTATTATATGCCTT
>Ga0302165_10000416_pt1 | contig 15815 bp, 12 predicted proteins | sample I_Fen_E3_2_FD_193499 | JGI IMG/M metagenome (GOLD analysis project Ga0302165, IMG submission 193499) | Peat permafrost microbial communities from Stordalen Mire near Abisko, Sweden - I_Fen_E3_2 | ecosystem: Environmental > Terrestrial > Soil > Wetlands > Permafrost | place: Sweden: Abisko...
TTAGCTAGAGAAGGTTACTTCAATAATAGAGGCAGCGAAGAAAAATTATATGGAATGGATATAATGTGGTATTTATGGAATGGAGCTTCTTCTTCTCTTTTTGGAAAAGAAGATATGACCACTTTCGAAAGATATTTTATTAAAGACAAGACCACACATAAAGAAAAAATGAACCAATATTATGATTTTAGAGATACAGAAGAAATGTGCAATTTAATGTTTGAAGAATTTGGTTTAAATCCATCAGAATCTAGAATAATAAATGGACATGTTCCAGTAAAAAATAAATTTGGTGAGAATCCAGTAAAAGCTAATGGTAAACTAATAGTTATAGATGGAGGTTTTGCAAAAGCATATAGAAGTCAAACTGGTTTAGCTGGATATACTTTGACTTACAATTCTTATGGATTACAGCTTATATCTCATCAACCCTTTAAATCAATAGAAGACGCATTTAGCAAGGAAACAGATATATTGTCTTCAAGAAGAATAGTAGAAAAATTAGATCGAAAAAAAGTTGGAGATACTGATGTTGGTAAGGAACTTAAGAATCAGATTAAAGATTTGAAATTATTACTTAGAGCTTATAGAAAAGGCTTAATAAATGAGGTAAGATAAAATAGTAAATACCACCAATTTAAAAATACTGTAGTAAATAAATATCCATCAAGCTAATTTACAAATTAACTTGATGGATATAACTATCTACTTAATACTTACAGTTCTAAATTCAATTTTATCACTTATATTATGTGCCTTTGAGTACTCAAAAGGTTGACAATTATCTAAAAATCCTACTTGTTTAACTTCTAATATAGGAAGTTAATAAAATTTAAGTATTATATTTTATTAAAAAAAGACCCCCCTGAAATAATCCTATTATTTCAGGGGGTATTCTTGAAATCTTATAATTTTTCACGTCTTTTAGTTGACTTTATAAATATTTCTTTAAGTGCTTCTTTATCATCATTTTCTATAGCATCTTTTATTTTGTCTAGTTCTATTTCAAAATTTTCTATACTTGCGAGCAAATTCGCCTTATTTCCCAGGAAAAGTTCACTCCAAAGATCTTCATTTATATTAGCTATTCTTGTTAAATCTCTATAGCTATCTCCAATAAAATTTCCAGTTTCTCTTCCTTCTACATCGCTATTAACTAATGCTACAGCTAATGAATGTGGAAGTTGGCTTGTATATCCAATCATTTCATCATGATAATCAGGAGTTATTCTTTTAACTCTTTTAAATCCAATTTTATAAGCTAAATCTTCTATCATATTTAAATTTTCTTCTTTATTTCTAGCTACTGGAGTTAGAATATAATTTGCACCTTTAAAAACTGTACTGCTTGCAAAATCTATTCCCTTCTTTTCTCTTCCTGCCATTGGATGCCCAAAAACAAAGTCGATATTTTCAGGTAATATTTTTACTATGTCTTCAATAAACAGTTTTTTTATTCCAGTTGCATCTGTTATTACAGACCCATCTTTAAAGTTATCTTTATTATCAATAATAAACTGTTTAACTAATCTAGGATATAAAGATATAATTATAAAGTCTGCACTTTTGACAATTTCTTCTCCACTTGTAAAGCCATCTTTTATCAATCCAAGCTTCTTAGCTTTTTCTAAAGATTCTTCATTGATGTCTATTCCATATACATCATCGTACCCAGCTTCTTTCAAAGCCATGGTAAATGAGCCTCCAATTACGCCAAGACCTACAACTACTATTTTCATATTTATAGCCCCTCTATGCCTGATTATATTTCTTTATCTTCTATCTTAGCTACAGCTTTAACTTTACTCATTAATACATCAAATTGATCTGGTGTAAGTGATTGTTGTCCATCGCTTAATGCATTTTCAGGATCATTATGAACTTCTATCATAAGTCCATCAGCACCTGCCATTATAGCTGCTTTAGCCATTGGTTCTACTAAGTAAGCGTATCCTCCTGCATGACTTGGATCAACAATTATAGGTAAGTGTGATAATCTCTTAATTACTGGAATTGCTTGTAAATCTAATGTGTTTCTTGTAATAGTTTCGAATGTTCTTATTCCTCTTTCACAAAGAATTACATTTTCATTACCACCAGCCATAATGTATTCTGCTGACATAAGCCATTCTTCTATAGTTGCAGATAAACCTCTCTTTAAAAGAATAGGTGTCTTAGTCTTACCAATTTGCTTTAATAAATCAAAGTTTTGCATATTTCTAGCACCAATTTGAATCATATCAACATCTTCAACAAAAGCATCTAAGTAATCAGTAGACATAAGTTCTGTCACTATTGGAAGCCCTGTTTCTTTCTTTGCTGTCTTTAAAAGTTTTAATCCTTCAAGTTCTAATCCTTGGAAACTATATGGTGAAGTTCTTGGTTTAAATGCTCCTCCTCTTAAGAAGTTAGCACCTGCTGCTTTTACTCTCTTAGCAATTTCAATAATTTGTTCTTCGCTTTCAACAGAACATGGACCAGCCATTATTCCAAGTCTTCCGCCACCAACTATTGATCCTTCAACATTAACTACAGTATCTTCAGGCTTAAATATTCTATTAGCTTTCTTAAAAGGTTCTTGAACCTTCATAACTCTATCAACACCTTTAAGTACTTGTATTTTTTTGGCATCTATTATAGAAGTATCTCCTACAACTCCTATTATGTAGTATGTGTCTCCCTTAGAAAGATTAGTTTCTAAGCCTTTTGATTCAACTACTGCTTTTACCTTTCCTACTTCTTCATCACTTGCTTTTGGGTTCATAATAATTATCATTTTACTTTCCTCCTGTACTTCTACTTTTAATTTTAGTTTTTGTCTTCTACTATACTTCTATTCTACATTTAGACATCTTTTATAAATATTAAAAGATACCTTTATATAATATAAACTATTTAGACATTTTTTTCAATTCTAATGCCTTCATAGCTAATACATATCCACTTTCTCCAAAACCACACATTTGTCCTATGCAAGCTGGTGCAGTCACAGATGTTTTTCTAAATTCTTCTCTTGCATGCACATTTGATAAATGTACTTCAACTGTATCAATATTAAGTCCTTTTATTGCATCATGAATTGCATAACTATAATGAGTATAAGCTCCTGGATTTATTATTATTCCATCATAACTTTCAAAATATGCTTTTTGAAGCTGGTCAATTATTTCACCTTCACAGTTACTTTGAAATAATGTTATTTCATGACTTCTTTTTTTCCCTTCTTCCTTAATATATTCACATATATCTTCAAAGGATTTTGTGCCATAAACACCTTTTTCTCTAACTCCAACCATATTTAAGTTAGGCCCATTGATAACCATAATTTTCACTGTTAATCCTCCTTTCAAAAGTTAATATATTATTTAAAATTACCATAACAAATACTTAATATTTATTTTTAAAGTATTTACGTAAATCTAGTTTTCACCTAATATATTGTCAAATTAAGATTAATAAACTTTTCTATTATATCTATTATATTTCTAAGTCCCTTATCATTTATAACTATCTCGTCTGCCGCTGATTTATACAATTCATAGCGTTCTTCATATAACTTAATTAGTTTTTCTCTACCCTCTTTAAGCAAAGGTCTTGTGGAAATATCTATATCATTTAAAAGTTCTTCTAGTGGCCTATCTATGAAAATAATATAGGATTCTTTTTTTAATATCTCAACGTTCTCTTTTCTTTTTACTACTCCTCCACCAGAAGAAATTAATGTGTTACTCTTTTCTGATAATTCCTTACAAGCTAAGGTTTCAAAATCTCTAAAGTAATCTTCTCCCTGTTCAAAAAGCTGCGGAATTGTCTTAGATGTCATATCTTCAATATAGTTATCCATATCAAGAAAATTAAGATTTAGTTCTTTACTCACCAATTTGCCAATTGTACTTTTACCACATCCAGGCATACCAATAAGCACCACTTTATTCTTCATATATGTCACCTACTTAAATTCATCTTGAAATATTGAATATAACTCTTGCGTTACCTCATTATCAAGGGGAACTCCTTGCCATATTTCCTCAGCCTTTATAGCTTGACCAACTAACATTTCAATTCCACCGCATACTTTCTTATTCAACGCTTTTCCTATTTTTAAGAATTTTGTTTCTTTAGGATTATAAATTATGTCTATTAGCGCATTGAAGTTAGATATTATATCTTCATGAACTGGAGTTTCATCAATATGTGGATACATTCCAAGGGGAGTTGAATTTATTAAAATATCTCCTTTTATGTTTGATATATCTTCATAAGATTTACATTCAATTCTCTCATCATCATAACCTGAATTATCTTTACTTCTTCTTGAAACTAAATAAATATTTTTTATTCCTTCATCTAAAAGATAATTAATTACAGCTTTAGCAGCCCCACCATTTCCAAGTACCATTGCTATACTATCTTTAACTTTAATATTATTATTTTTTATAATAGTCCCAAAACCAAAATAATCTGTATTATATCCATATAGTTTTCCATCATTTAAATAAATAGTGTTTACTGCGCCTATTTTGTTAGCTTCCTCTGATATAAAATCTAAATATTTCATTACGTCTTGCTTATAAGGAATAGTTACATTAACTCCCTTTATTTTAAGAATCTTTAATGAATCTATAGCCTTGCCTAAGTCTTCTTTTTCTACTTCAAAAAGCTTATATGCTCCTTCAATATCTAAGGCTTTAAAAAGTGTATTATGAATCTTAGGTGAAAGACTGTGTGGCAACTTTTCTCCTATTAATCCGTAAAAATCCAAGTTAATACCCCCTTTTCAATTCACAATATAGGCTTAAGTTCCTTCGCAATTTCCAAATGCCACAGGCGTTTGTCCATTAATTGTGCATTATTCATTATTTCTAGTTGTACATTGTTAATTGTATTTCTTATATCCACCAATAAGTTTAAAGTATGCACTACTTTGTTCAATTAATTTTAAAGCTATTACTACCTTTTCACTTTCAATATTTCCTTCAAAATCAATATATAAGAAATACTTCCAAGCACCCTTTTCCATTGGTCTTGATTCAATCTTCATCATATTTATATTATTTTCTGCAAAATGCCTTAATAGTTTATACAGCGTACCAGCTTTATGTTCAAGGGAAAATACAACACTTACTTTATTACAACTTTCATCTGTTTCAAGGCTTTTTGATATTATTATAAATCTTGTAGAGTTATCACTTTGATTATTTATATTTGCTTCAATAATATCTAATCCATATATATTAGCAGCCCTATTACTTGCAATAGCAACTTTAGATGTATCTTTCAAATCACTAATAAGTTTTGCACTTACAGCAGTGCTATGGAAAGGTATCAGCTTCCAATCACTATGTTTTTTCAAAAATTCACTACTTTGTTCAATAGGTTGTGGATGAGAATATACTTCTTTAATTGTATCTAAAGTTGTACCTTTAATACCAATTAAATTTTGGTTTATTTTAATACACTCTTCTCCAACAATGTAGAACCCATACTTATATATAAGATCATAAACTTGTGAAATAGCACCTGTTGAAGAATTTTCTATAGGTAAAATTCCATACTTAATTTCATCATTTTTTACAGCTAAAAATATATCTTCAAACTCATCATAAGCATTAGGATTTTCTATATTACCAAAATATTTTAGCATAGCTTCTTCAGAAAATGATCCTGGAACACCAAAGAACCCAACCTTACCTTGCTTTGTACCTTTAATTTCTGCTAAATTTGCTTTTTTTTCTATAACTTCTTCAGCTTCTAACATCTTTCTGCTTTGAAGCTCTCTTGATACTTCCATTAAGTATATAAAGAACTTTCTTGTTTCTTCAGCATAATCATTATTTTTTAAATATCCAACATTTTTATTTATAACTTCATCTTCTCTATCTCTATTAAAAATAGGTAAGTTCCTATCCTTTTTATAATTTGCAATATTAATAACCGTGTCCATTCTTTCTTCAAAAAGTTTAGTTATCTCTTTATCTATTTCATCAATTCTATTTCTATAATCCTCTATATCTGACATTTCACATTTCTCCAATCATAGTAAATTAAAATATAATTATTAAAGTATTAAATCTAGTATTCCAATAGCAGTTACTGCTTCAATTACAGGAACAGCTCTTTGCACTATACATGGATCATGTCTTCCTTCAATTACAATATCAGATTCTTTCTTTTCTGCAATATCTATTGTTCTTTGCTTCTTAATAATTGATGGTGTTGGCTTAATTGCAACTTTAAATAATATTGGCATTCCATTAGTTATTCCACCTGTAATTCCACCATTATTATTTGTGTAAGTCTTAACTTTATCACCATCATAATAATATTCATCATTACACTCAGAACCTCTAAGCTCAGTCATCTCAAAGCCTTTTCCAAATTCTATCCCTTTAACTGCTGGAACAGAAAACATTAAATGTGCTAATGTAGATTCAACTGAATCAAAAAATGGATTTCCAATTCCTGCATTAATTCCAATAACAGTACATTCAATAGTTCCGCCCATAGAATCTTGTTCTTTTTTTGCTTTAAGAATTACATTTCTCATTTCTTCTTCTTTTTCTGGAATTAAAAGAGGTAATTCTTTGACTTTTAAATCTTCTAACAGTTCTTTACTTAGTTCAACATCATAAAAACTCTTATCTTCAATATTTCCAATACTCTTAACATGAGCCCCTATATTAATTCCTTTTGCTTCTAAAACTTGCTTGCATACAGCTCCTGCAAATACTAATGGTGCTGTAATTCTTCCTGAAAAGTGTCCGCCACCTCTATAATCATTAAATCCATTATATCTAATAAATCCTGGATAATCTGCATGGCCAGGTCTAACTAAATCCTTTAGTTTTCCATAATCTTTAGAGTGCATATCTGCATTTCTTATTACTGCACAAAGGGGTGTTCCTGTAGTTTTTCCTTCAAAAAATCCACTTAATATTTCTGGTGCATCTGCTTCTTTTCTTGCAGTAGATAAATTGCTCTTACCCGGCGCACGTCTTGCCATTTCTTTCATAACATCTTCCATGTTAATTTCAAAACCAGATGGAAGTCCATCTATTGTAATTCCTATTCCTACTCCGTGAGATTCACCAAAAATAGAAACTTTTAATTTATTCCCCCACATTCCACTCATCAAATACACCTCCTATATTTTTAAAATCATCCCAAAATTGTGGATAAGATTTTGAAACACATTCATAATCTTTAAGTATTATAGGTTCTGTGCACATAGTAGAAGCTATAGCTATAGTCATTGCAATTCTATGATCTTTATGACTCCAAACTTCAATACCACCTTTAAGTTCTTTAACACCTTCAATAATTAATCCATCTTCTTTTTCTGTGATTTTAGCACCTAATTTATTTAACTCAGAAGTTACAGCTGCTAATCTATCACATTCTTTTATTCTAAGTCTTCCAGCATTTATTATTTCTGTTGTTCCTTCACTTAAGGCAGCAACTAGAGATACTACTGGAATGATATCTGGACATTGAGATCCATCTATTACAGTTGCTTTTAAATTGCCCTTAACTTCTCCTATTAGTCCATTATTTTTATTCTTTAAGTTTAAACCCATTCTATTTAAAATATCAATTACTTCCTTATCACCTTGAAGTGAATCTAATTTTAAATCATTAAGAACTACATTATTTGAAAGTGCATCAGCACTGAAGAAAAATGCTGCTTGAGAATAATCTCCCTCAACTCTGTAATCTATGCTCTTATAATTTTGATTTCCCTTTATTATAAATTCTTCATAATTATTATTTATAATTTCTACACCAAACTCTTTAATAGCACTTAAAGTCAAGTCAATATATCCCTTTGATTCCATTTCTGTTGTTATTATGATTTTAGAATCTCCATCTAAAAGAGGAAGAGTAAATAATAACCCTGTTATAAATTGTGAACTAATATTTCCTTTAACTTTAAACTCTCCAGCTTGTAATTTACCTTCAGTCTTTAAATCCAATATACCTTCTTCATATGTATATTTTATTCCTTGTTCATTAAATATGTTGTAATACGTATCTAGTGGTCTTTTTCCTAAATTACCTCTTCCAACAAATCTATTAACTCCTTCAAATAAAGCAGCAATAGGTACTAAAAATCGGAGTGTTGATCCTGATTCGTTACAATCTATAGTCCTTTCACTTTTAACTTCATCAAATTTAATATTTTCAGGACATTTAATTCCATAAACCTCAAGATAATCTTCTTTTTGAGTTATCTTTGCACCTAATGATGACATCGCCTCAATAGTAGCTATAATATCATCTGAATAATCTATATTTGTAACCTTACTCACACCATCTCCAAGAGCTGCACAAATCACTGCTCTATGAGCCATACTCTTAGATGGAGGTATTTTAACTTCACCACTTAGTCTAGTTGGACAAATTTTTAAACTTCCCATCATCTTACCTCGCTTTGTCAAATTTGAATGTTCAATTATTTATTGTAGATGCTCAATTAAATGTAAAATTTCTTTACAATTTTTCAAGTTTCAAAGAAACTTTTTACTACAATGATCATTGATCATTGATAACTGATAATTAATAAATATTACTTTTTTATTAGAACTTACGCACATAAGTAGCTTATAATTGATAATTATGAATTAAAAAATTCAACATTAGTCTTTTCTAAAAAGGATTCCCCAATATTCTTTAATAATACTACTTTAAGAACATTATCAATATTTTTTTTATCTAAAGCTATAGTATCTGAAATTGCTGAGTTATCCTCAATTTCTACTTCATAAGGAAGTCCATATTGAACTAATATTTCTTTAATATCTTCTGCAACACCTTTTTCAGTAAGTCCTTTATTTTCTGCAAGTTTACTTATTTCATACATACCTATGGCAACTGCTTCTCCATGAGTAAACTTTTTGAAGTTATAATATGTTTCTATAGCATGACCTAAAGTATGTCCGAAGTTTAATAACATTCTTTCTCCAGTATCTTTTTCATCATTTTCAACAACACACTTCTTAATAAAGCAACATTTGTGGATAATAGCTTCTATATTGTGCATAACTTCGTCTTTATTTTTTAAACTCTTTAAGAAATAGAAAAATTCTTTATCTTTTATGCATCCATACTTAATAACTTCAGCCATACCATCTATAAAGAATCTTTCACTTAAAGTTTCTAACACATTTGGATCTATTAAAACTAATTTAGGGTGATAAAAACTTCCAACTAAGTTCTTACCTCTTTCTAAATCCACTGCAACTTTTCCACCCACACTACTATCAACTTGTGCTAAAAGAGATGTCGGCATTTGTACAAAATCTACACCTCTTAAGAAGGTAGATGCAACAAAACCACCAAGATCTCCAATTACTCCTCCACCAAGAGTTATAACTAAATCACTTCTTGTAAGTTTAAAGTCTAAAAGTTCATTATATATTGATGGAAGAGTGCTAAATGCCTTAGTTTCTTCACCAGGTTCTAAAGCCATTAACTTAACCTCATATCCAGCATTAATCAAACATAATTTAACTCTATTTCCATAATGAGAGTTTACATTTTTATCTGTTAATATAAAGACCTTTTTACCTGTGTATATCTTTTTAATTTCTAAATTAATTTCATCAATTAACCCTTTTTTAATTATAATAGGATAGCTTCTTTCGCCCAAATCAACAACTAAGTCTTCCATTTTTCAAACTCCTCTTTTTCATTTTTTTATATTTCTAAATAAACAAAAATGGAACTCACATATAATGAGTTCCATAAAATATCAATATTATTTACCTAATCTAAAAAAACTTATATAAATATTAAACACTCATTAAAAAGGTATTATTCAGTTTTTTGCAAAATAAATAGCCAGCGCTAAAATAAAAGCCCCAGAACATAAAATAAAAAAAGCTATATGATTTTTGCATAACTGATTTTTTAATATCCTTTTCCATGTTTTTCTCCATTTCTAAATTAATGCTTATTTTGTATGGACATTAATTTAATATTCATCTTTAAATTTTATCTTTTTATCATTATAACAAACTATGATAAATTGTCAATATCAATTGACTATTTTTCATAGTTTGTGCTAATTATATAACTATTTATTAATAACATTTTAGCATTATTATCATAATATAAAAAATATATCAAAATCATTTTCAATTTACTAAAGTTAAAAATTAATTATTTTAACTGTTAATCTTTTTATAATTATTAATAAACTTTTGGAATATATAATAAAAAATTTATAAGTGCAAATAATAAGAAAAGCATACTAGAGGAACAAGGTGAAAAATAATAATGATAAACAAAAAAATTATTTATCTTTTTTTAATGTTATTTATGTTTGTTTTAATGAGCTGTAATACTAAAAATAAATATGTAACAGAGATACCAAACCAAGTTTCAGCTAACTCAAATAATCAGTTACATTCAAACCATACTAACTTTAATGGTTTTGATATGACTAAAGATAATGTAAATTTCAAAATTAACGGTAAATCTATAAATTTTAAATCACCAATATATTTAGATAAAAATAGATATTTTATTTCTTTAAATGAATTTACACATGAACTTAATGGAACAATTGAAAAAGTTGATACTTTATTAAACATAAAAATTAATGATAATGATTATTCAATTGACTTATCAAATAATATAGTAAAATGCTCAAATAATAGTTTTCCTCTAAAAAAAGCATTATTAAGTGAAAATGATATATATTATATAGGATTTTCTGATTTGTCACATATGCTTAATCTTTATACTAGATGGGATAAAGATAAAAAGATAATAAATTGTAACCTAAATGGTTTTAATATTGAAAATATTACTCCATATCAATCCAAAATAAATCAAATAGGTCTTATACGATTTGAAGATGTTGGCTTATGTTCTCAACCTTATGGCATGGATTACTTTGAAAAACTTCGTATAATAGCAACTTATATGAATGAAAAGAATATTCCATATCATATTGCCTGGATTCCAAGATATGTGATTCCAAATAACCAAGTTGATAATGATCCAATAAACAAAAATAATTTTGAAATTGCGGAAATGGTCTATAGCATAGATTATTTTTCAACACATAAGGGGATAATTGGACTTCATGGATATACTCATCAATGTGGAAATTCGGAATCAGCAGCAGGATTTGAATTTGGAAGATATGAACCCTCTCCAACTGTTTTCAGAGAAAAAATCAAAAAATCAATTGATACTGCTTCTTATTTAGATATTCCAATTGATTTCTTTGAAGTTCCCCATTATGAAATTACACCAGAACAAAATAAAATTGCGGAAGAATATTTCAAGATATTGTATTACCCATTTAATGATTATGGATCAAAAAAAGCTGATTTAACCAAGCCACAAGTTAGTCCTTATAATAAATCTTCTTACTATATTTCAACTCCACTTGATTATATTCCTCTAGGCAAAGAAGATAGCGCTTTAGCTAAACTTAAAACAACTGCTAATATTAAGAACATGGGTAGCGTATTTTTTCATCCAAATTTAGAAAACAACTATATTTCTTTAACTGAAGAGTCTAATGGCGCACCTACTTTTACTTATAAAGATAATTCAACATTAAAAAGATTGGTATGTATATTAGAAGAGAAAGGTTTTAAAATGATTAAAGTTACAGATATTTAAATTAATTTAATAACAAAAATTCCTTATAACAAAAGCAACTGAAAAAGTTTCTTTTGTCATAAGGAATTCTGAATTTATCCATTTTATATATATTGTCTTTTCTCCGGAAGTATTTTAATAGAAATCAAAAGAGCAATTACTATAATTGAAAATCCCACTAAATACATTACAGTGTATCCAAATTGCCCTTGAATTGTACTGAATATCTGAGGATAGATAAAGTTAGCACCTGCGGATCCGAGTACGCTCACAAATGAAAACGTCCCTGCTACTAATTCATCATCAACAATTTCCCTAATATACTTAAACAAAAATGTTAAATAACATGCATACATTATTCCATGTAACTGGTCGCCTAAAACAACTAAAGGTACATATCCTGTTGAGAATAGTAATATTCTCACTGCTGCTATAGAAAAAGCTATAATTAAATATTTTTTAGGACTTCCTTTTCTAAAAAATCTTCCAACAAACATAAAAGACATAAATTCAATAAAAACCCTCGCTCCTATGGATTTACTATATATGGAATTGGCTAAAGCAGTATTTCCTACTATTTCTACTAAATAAGCTGAATATGCAAATTCTATTGCAGTATAAGTTCCAATAGCTAAAATATTAATGCCTCCAAGAATTAATGCATTTTTGTTTTTCAGTATATCAATTAATTTTGTTGTGTTTCTGTAATTCCTTGATTCGATATTTTTAAATTTCATAGCTATTATAAATATAGTTACGCTTATCATCAAAATGCCTATTAAATGTATAATTCTAAATCCATATTTTGAAATTATAGCACCACTTAACAGTACTATGCATCCAAATCCAATAGATCCCCATTTTCTTATTTCAGAGTATTCCATTTTTTGTTTAACACATAATTCTTCAACATATATTTCATATACAGTTCCAATTGTTTGTATAATAAGTCCATATAAAATTGCAAAGAAATATACTGTATTTTTATTAATGTACATTAATATCACTATCATTAAAATTACTGCGATAAAATGAATAATAATAAACTTTTTCTTATTTTCACTTGTAGAAAGTTTATTAACTAAAATTGATTGTGAAAAAATTGCAAATAATGCTCCTATAGATACTACTTTCCCAATTTCATTTAAAGATAAACCAACAACTTGATTTAAATAAGGGACATAAAAAGTTGTTAATATGCTAATCATTCCATAATTTATATATGTAGCTAAAGAATAGTAAGACTTGATTTTCTTTTCCATATAATACTCCTTGTATTTTCCCTACTATATATATGTTAATTAATATAGTACGTTTATTCCTATGACTTATTTATTTTATCTTTACTTCATTATTAATGATTAATTATTTTTACCTCTTCTTAATTGTTACTTATAATATAGGTGAAACTAATCTAATTAAAGACTCCTTAATTCTAATAATAATACTTCTATTATCGTATATTTCTTTTGTTATTTCTTCTGAATCTTCAATATCTTTCATAAATTGTATTTCTCCCTCTTTTGCAATTCTATCATCAAAAATAAATGCATTAACTTCAAAATTCAATCTAAAACTTCTAATATCCAAATTTGCTGTGCCTATACTTATTACTGTACTATCTGCAACTATTGTCTTTGCATGAATAAAACCATTTTGATAATTATATATTTTTATTCCTGCGTCTATCAATTCTCCTATATAAGAACTCGCTGCCCATTGCATATAGAAATGATCTGGCTTACCTGGTATTATTATTCTCACGTCAACACCAGATAGTGCAGATATTTTTAAAGATTCCAATATAGGTGAATCTGGCACTAAATATGGTGTTTCAAGATATAAATTCTCTTTTGCATTATTTATGAGCTTTATATAAGCATTTCTAATATATTGCTCCTTATGATCAGGTCCACTCGTTACAATTTGTATTCCTACATCCCCTAAATCTTTATTATCCTTTGATGAGTATTTGTCATAATCTTCTATTTCTTCATCTGCTGCATAGCACCAATCAAGTAAAAATCTTTCATTTAACTCCTCTACCGCATCTCCTTGAATTCTCACATGAGTATCTCTCCAAAAGCCCACTTCAGGATCTTTATTTATGTATTCTTTTCCAACATTATACCCACCAACATAACCATATTCCCCATCAATTACAACTATTTTTCTATGATTTCTATAGTTTATACGTGTATTTATATGAGGCACAATCCCTGGGAAAAAGATTGAAAATTTTCCTCCAGCATCAATATATTTTTTAGTTGCTCTTTTCGTTAATTTACGAGATCCCATACTATCTACTAATAATCTAACTTCTAATCCACTTTCTGCTTTCTTGGTCAATTCTTTTATTATAATCTTTCCAATCATATCATTTTTAAAAATATAATATTCCATATGTATATATCTTTTTGCATTTTTTATATCTTCTATTAGTTGTTTAAACTTATCTTCACCATTTACATATACATTAGCATTATTATTTGTTGTATATTTTGCACCTGAATTATTAAAATTCATTTTTCTTAAATCTGAAAATCTCTCTCCACCATCATGCTGATGAATATTTCCTTCATATTTGTCATTTATATTTTTTCTTTTATCCTCATCAACTCGTATCTTTTCTTTAAAAATCTTTTGTCTGCTCAAATTTTGACCAAGAATAATATATATTATAAACCCGAAGCCTGGTAAAACCAATAATATTAAAAGCCATGCCCAGGTTGTTGTTGGGTCTTTTCTCTCTATAAAAACTAATGATAACGAAAAAAGTGTATTTAATATTAAAACCATAACGCTTAATACTAATAGTATGCTCATATCTTTTCACTTCCTTTTTCCTATGAATAAATTGCTAGTAAAAAAGCTACTTAGGTTATCTATTGTTAAATTAGATTTATTAATAGTGTATATCTTATTGTATCATTATTATGCAATAAGATATCATAAAATTTATCCGTTTCTTGACTTTTTTAGATTTTTTAATATATAATGTTATTAAAATTTCATATTATGTGATGAATAGGAGCATTAGTAATAAATATATCTTAAGAGAGCTGTTGTTTGGTGTAAAACAGTGTTATGTTATTATGAACTTGCCTAGGAGCTTACTTGTTTAAAGCAAGTACGGTAAACCCGTTAAAATATTAAGTGAGAAGAATTAATTTTGTTTTTTCTTCTAATTAAGAGTGGTACCACGGAAATTATGCTTTCGTCTCTTTATTCAGAGATGAGGGCTTTTTTTATATAATTAATTATATTTTTCAAACTCTATCAGAGTTTATTCCTTAATTGTACATTGCCCACAGGGTACCCTAAAGGGCATGAATTGTGCATTAATAAAAATCATAGGAGGCTATATAATGGCAAATTACGGAACTAAAATCGATAAAAAATGGCAACAAATATGGGAAGAAAATGAGACTTATAAGTTTGATCCTGAAAAGTTAAATAAGAAGCTTTATACACTTGAAATGTTCTCTTATCCATCAGGTGCTCAATTACATGCTGGTCACTGGTTTAACTATGGTCCAACAGATTCATGGGCAAGACTTAAAAGAATGCAAGGATATAATGTATTCCAACCAATGGGCTTTGATGCTTTTGGGTTACCTGCTGAAAATTATGCAATTAAAACAGGTATACATCCACAAGATTCTACTTTAAATAATATTGAAACTATGGAAAAGCAATTAAAATCAATGGGTGCTATGTTTAACTGGGAAAGTGAAGTTGTTACTTGTCTTCCTGATTATTATAAATGGACTCAATGGTTATTCTTAAAGCTTTATGAAAAAGGCTTAGCTTACAGAAAGAAAGCACCTGTAAATTGGTGTCCATCTTGTAATACTGTTTTAGCTAATGAACAAGTTCTTGATGGTGCATGTGAAAGATGCAGTACTGAAGTTACCAAAAAAGACTTAACTCAATGGTTCTTTAAAATAACTGATTATGCTGATGAATTACTTGATAAATTAGATGACTTAGATTGGCCTGAAAAAACTAAATCTATGCAAAAGCATTGGATTGGAAGATCATATGGTGCTGAAGTTACTTTTAAGGTTAAAGATTCAGATTTAGACTTTAGTGTATTCACTACAAGAGCTGATACTTTAAATGGTGTAACTTACGTTGTTTTAGCTCCTGAAAATAAATTAGTTGATAAGCTAACACTTCCAGAATATAAGGAT
>Ga0302165_10000419_pt1 | contig 15773 bp, 7 predicted proteins | sample I_Fen_E3_2_FD_193499 | JGI IMG/M metagenome (GOLD analysis project Ga0302165, IMG submission 193499) | Peat permafrost microbial communities from Stordalen Mire near Abisko, Sweden - I_Fen_E3_2 | ecosystem: Environmental > Terrestrial > Soil > Wetlands > Permafrost | place: Sweden: Abisko...
AATTTATTATACGAACCCATTACCGACCATACTTTTCCTTCTTCCACCGCAGCTTTGAAAGCCGGTAAATAAATTTCATGCAATGCCCGGTCGCTCAGGTTCACATTGATATGTCCACGCCATTCCTCCTGGTTATTCAAGGCAAAATGTTTAACACAGGCAGAAACCCCGTTTTGTTGTACCCCTAAAATATATGGGACTACCATTTTAGAAGCCAGATACGGATCTTCCCCCATATATTCAAAGTTACGACCATTCAATGGAGTTCGGTATATATTTACACCCGGTCCCAGCAAGATATCTTTTCTGCGGTAACGGGCTTCTTCCCCGATGGCTTCCCCATAAGCAAGCGAAAGGGCGGGATTGAACGTAGCTGCCAGACAAGTCAAGGCAGGAAAGGCGGTACAAGAATCGTTTGTCCATCCTGCAGCACCCCATGAGTCCCATAATATCTCTTCCCGTACACCATGAGGACCATCACTCATCCAGATTTCCGGGATGCCCAGACGAGGTACCCCATGGGAACTGAATTTGGATTGTGCATGGCATAAAGCCACTTTTTCTTCCAGCGTCATGCGTGATAATGCATCTTCTACCCGTATTTCTGTAGGTTGTGAAATATCCAGATAAACAGGTTTTCTGGTTTGTGCATTAGCATGAAGTCCCGCACCAACGATTATGCAAAATAAGGTTGTCTTTAATTTTCTCATTGTTGTAAAGTGATTGTTTGATTTGTTTGTAGAACTATAGTAATTTTTCCATCCTTTATTTCAAAGGATTTAGATGTCTGATTCGATAGTTTATCAGGATTCCAGCCTTTAGGCATTTTCATGATGAACGTGTTAGGCACGACAGCTTTCAGGGTAACCGTCTTCAATACACCTTGCTCCCACGCTGCCGAAACTTCACCTCCGCCACGTACTTTCAGTCCTTCAAAATGTCCGGATTGCCAAGTTTCAGGCAAGGCAGGAAGCAATTCAATATACCCTGCATGGCTTTGAACCAGCATTTCAGCAACTGCTGCTGCACCACCAAAGTTTCCATCAATTTGGAATGGTGGATGAGCATCGAACAGATTGGGATAAGTTCCACCGCCCCGGTGCTTACTATCTTTAACGCCATCCGGATCAACATATTTAAGCAGTTCGCGGTACATTTTATAGGCATGGTTTCCATCACCGAGCCGTGCCCAGAGATTGATACGCCAGCCTTTTGACCATCCTGTCGTTTCGTCCCCTTTAATTTCAAGTGTCTTACGGCAGGCATTGGCTAATTCAAGTGTAGAACCGGGTGTAATCTGATTCCCGGGGAATAAGCCGAATAAGTGGGATTGATGGCGATGTTGGGGATCCGCATCCTCCCAATCGTAATACCACTCCTGTAAATTTCCTTTCTTTCCAATCTGGTAAGGATGCATACGGGCAAGTGCGCTTTCAAGTTTTAGACGGAATTCAGCATCAACGTTCAGGATTTTGGAAGCATCTATTGCCTGGGACAAACAGCCACGGATCATGGCTAGGTCGGCGGTACCACCATAAAAAGTAGCACCATGGTAACCGGTTGAACTAATATATTTGTTTTCTGGAGAAGTGGAAGGGGACGTTATCAGCTTGCCTTCTTTATCTTCCACCATCCATTCAAGGCAAAACCGGGCAGCACCACGCATAATATCATAGGCTTTATTTTTCAGAAAATCCTTATCCTGCGTAAACTGATAATGTTCCCATAAATGGGTACTCAACCAGGCTCCACCCATATTCCAGCAAGCCCATACAGGATCGCCACCGCCAAAACCCCCGACAGGATTGCTCATAGCCCATATATCAGAGTTATGGCACACAGTCCAGCCATTCACCCCGTAGAATGTTTTAGCCGTAATTTTGCCCGTTTCTGACAGATTTTTAATAAAGCCCAACAACGGAAGGTGCATCTCGGAAAGGTTCGTATTTTCAGCCAGCCAGTAATTTTCTTCGGCATTAATGTTGGTTGTATAATTACTACTCCAGGGCGGACGGATATACGGATTCCATATTCCCTGTAAATTTGCAGGAACACCGGGAGTCCGCGAACTGCTAATCAACAAATACCGTCCGTATTGAAAATAAAGCACTTCCAGGTTCTTATCCTCTTTTCCTTCGGCATAGCGCTTCAGCCTTTCGTTGGTGGGTATATTGGGAGCAGTAGAAATGCCCAGGTTAAGATTTACGCGATTAAAGAACTTTTGATAATCTTTCAAATGATCGCTTTTTAATGTATTAAATGATTTTTGAAAAGCATGTATGAGTTGTTCGGAAGCAAGTTTCTCATTGTTCACCCCATTGGTTACCGGATTTTTATCATATCCGTTAAAACTGGTTGCTACAGAGACAAACACAAGCGCTTCAGTACCGTTGCTCATCACCAGAGTGCTATCGGTTGTCGTTACCTTTCCATCGGTATTTTTTATCTTTATCAACGAAGAGAATCGTGTTCCCTTCGTTTCATCAAAAGCAACAGCATTTGCCACTTTACCCAGATAGCTGGGTTTGGATTCGAGGGGTGCAGATCCTTTTGCATTTAATGTTTTACCATCAACTGAAACTTTATATTTCAGCAGGCTCTCAAACTTAATATCAAAATTCAATGCCCCTTTTTTACTGCTGGTAAGCTTGATCACCATCACTTTATCGGGATAGGAAACAAAGTATTCACGGGTGAACTTAACACCGTTTACTTCATATTCCACCATCGAAACAGCATTGGCAATGTTGAGTTCACGGTAATACTTCTGCGGAGTCCCGGTATTTTTAAAATTCAGATACAGGGTTCCAAGTGGAGAATATGATTCGGAGAACTTTCCCTGGATCTTATGGTTTAAGGAATCGGCCCGTTTGTAATCTTCATTTTTCAAGGCTTCCCGGATAGCCGGAAGATTCTTGTAGGCTTCCGGATTCATATTGGCATTCACCGGCTCACCGGACCACAGAGTGGCATCATTCAGGAATATCTTATCGGAACTGACTCCTCCGAAAACAGATGCACCCATCTTGCCATTTCCAAGTACAAGGCTTTCTTCAAAATAGGTAGCAGGTTGATCGTACCACAAGACATGATCGGACTGGGCAAGGGTATTGCTAACAGATAGTAATAAAAAAGCAACTGCAATGAAGATGATTTTTTTCATGGTATAAAAATATGCTTTGTTTAATTCATTCTTTTTTTTCAAATGGGAACACCCGGGGACGGAATACTTCTATCACCCTGCAAAATTAACGCATTTACCGGAATATCCAATACTTCCGTTAAAGGCATATAACTTGATGTCCTTTATTGTACGATAAGACAGTACCTTATTCCTTTGGGGTAATTCATAGGAAGAACGATGTTCGCTGGTTCTATTATACCAAGGCAATCTGATTTAAAAATTTATTGTTTTACCAGGTTCACAAAATAAACATCGTTTTCATGTAGTTCAAGGATCTTGTTGAATAAGCCATTTCCTTTAACCTGTATCGTTTCAGTGGAAACAGGCGAACCATCATTCTGGTTCTTGATTTGTGCGACCTGTTTGATGGTCAGGTCATGAGGTTTATTCATAGCCAGGTAGGTTGAGTATGCATCATTAGCATGATAACCCACTTTATAGATTTCCAGGGTATAAGTTCCCTGGGGGATACCTGCTATATTCAGGGTTACGTGTCCTTTCGTGTTAGCCGGTAAATCCCGGACATAATAGACCTGATTGTTGACCGAATCTTCCGGAAGCGTGTTCGTGAAATCCCATAAAAGCATCTCTACATTACCTTTTGCATTTTTACAGACCCAGGACCGTGTATCGCTGTTTTTTAACTCAGTATTGCCCAGTTTATTCATAAACTGATAGGAATAAAAGGCAGGTTTGTTGATTCCCTGGGTATTCAACATTCCGAATCCACCATGGAAAGGAGTAAACCGTGGGCCCGGTTCTTCAAAAACATCGGTAAATACCCAATATGACATAGAATTGGCTGCACTACCAACTTGTTTGATTTTCTCCAGGATATAGGCAGCCTGGTGATAGCTGTCATGGATCGGATCGGCAGGGGTGTAGGAAGAGCTCCATTCGGTATAATGAAGTTGCAGGTCAGGCATGGTTGAACTGGCTATTTGCTTGCGAGAATTCAAGACATCACCGCTTACAGACATAGGATCTTTACTGAGAACAGTGCCTGAGTTTCCGTATTCATCCAGATATCCCTGCTTCACGCCATAAGAATGGGTACTGATAAAATCAATAGGGACATTGTTCTTACTGCAAAATGCAATCATTTCAGGCACCCAGGCAGCACCGGCGGTAGCAGGTCCACCAACACGATACGCTTTGTTTACACTTTTAATGGCATTTGCCGAATATTGATACAATTTGAAGTATTCAGCCTGTGTTCCCGACCAGAAGCCCGGTGATAAATTCGGTTCATTCCATACCTCAAAATACCACGTCTTTACTTCTTCCACCCCATAACGTTCGGTGAAATGTAGGGTAAGTTGACGGATCAGTTCTTCCCATTTCGTATAATCCTTTGGAGGCGTAACATTTCCCCGCCACCAGAATATAGTCTGTGAACCACTGGCTAGTTGCGATGGCATAAATCCCAATTCCACAAAAGGCTTTATCCCGATACTTTGAAGAAAATCAAACAGTTTATCTATATACATGAAACTATATTCCGGGTTCCCGTTTTTATCCTCGTGGTAAACGCCCATGTCATCCGTTAACAGGCCGTGCATACGGATATACTTAAAGTCACATTCTTTCTTTACATAGGCCAGTTGCTGCTGCCAGTCTGCACGCAAACCTTCATTGGCACGACCGGCGCCAACACATTCCTTAAACATGGTGTTAAGTGGTCCTTTTACATTATTGAAGTTCGAACTAATTATGCGTTCTTGTAAAGTAGGTTTGTTAGATTTACTTTGAGCCAACACACTACCTACAAACAGGCTTCCAAGAATCGCAAATAAATGTTTTGTTTTCATTTCTTTTAATTTTAATATACTCTTAATTTCATTAATTATTCATTTTTACAAATCTATCCATTAATGTTTTTTGACATACATACTTTTTGAACTACCTTCGTCGGTTGTTTTATCAGGCAACGTACTTCGGAACTTCAACAGGTGCTCTTCCGATTCACTTATGCAAGACTTCAAGACTAATTTACCTTTAGTTTTAATCACTTCTACTATGCAAATTAGTTTGTAATCACATCCACTTCAGCATACCCTGCAACATCATCGCCCAAAGTGTTTTTCAAAGCTTTAAACTTGATGAAGCGCGCTTTTTCGGATGCAAACTGTCTGGTTTGCCATAGTGGGTTGTTTTTGATATTTGAAAATTCTCCTTCGCTAACCAATTTCCATTCTTTGTTGTTATCAGAAACATAGAACTGGTAGTTAGTTATGATGCCGGAGCTCCATTTATTCTGATCCGGCAGGTATTTGAAACCACATAGATTATATTCATTCCCTAAATCGATGACCAGGTCAATTGGCATTTTTTTATCATTGCTTTGGTGCCATACGGTAGAAGTATTTCCGTCAAGTATTGATTTAGCCTTTTCATCATCGACACCAACAATTATCCAATTTTTCCGACAAATGTCAAATTTTTCCATGCACACAGGGCTGCTTTTACCAGTAGCAGGATCGTAAGCAATTGCCTTAACCTCCACTTTCCCTTGTGTTGGAACAGGACCGTTATATTTTTTAGATTTAGGGGTTGGTTCACTGCCGTCTAATGTATAGTAAAAAAAGGGGCCGATATCATCCGTGGAGATAGTTATTTCACCGGATTGGTTTCTGGCAATAGAGGGAAGGTTTAAGAATACCGGTGCATTATAAATCCCAATATTGGAAATTGTCGGGCAACTTTTCGAATCGGTAATATTGAAACGCACCTTTGTGGCTTTTATACCCGGGAAACGAAGGATACGTTTATAACCTATAGTCGTTGCTTTTGCCACTTCCTTCCAATTTCCGTCAACAAGTGCTTCCAGAGTGAAGGCTTTTACGCGCTGTCCTAAACGGATATATTCCTGAACAAGAAAACGGTTGAACAAGGTTGGTTTTCCTAGATCGATTGTCAATGAAGCTTTTGTTACATTGTCATTAGTGGCCCAATAAGTATTTTTATTGTTATCTATTGCCATAGTAGCCCCAAATATTTTTTCATTTCCACGAACATCGGAAGCTTCTGCTTTCATTTTTTCTGCTATATTTTTTGCAAATGATTCCTTCACAGTTTTGGCAAATTCAAGAGATGCTTTTTCGTCATTCGGATGGATCAATCCATTTGGCATGATCGGAAAGTTGAGCAATAATGAGCCGTTACGTCCGATAGAGTTATAGTAAAGATCCATCAATTGAGGAACTGTTTTTACTTTGCTATCTTCGTTCGGATGATAAAACCATTCGGGCCTAATGGAAGTATTTACTTCGGCAGGTACCCATACATTCCCTGTTTCCAGGCCATAGTGCAACATATTCCATGGTACTTCGCCCGTTGCATTCAATAAACTCCAGTTTGTTTCGCCTACAAGACCTTCTTCGGTTCCGACCCATCGTAGATCCCCCCTGTCGCCCCCATCGTTCCAAATAACGATATTGGGCTGTAACTTGCGAATCAGTGCGTACGTTTTCTTCCAGTCATAATAGGTTGTACGGTCAATGGTACGGGTTTCATTGGCTCCACCATAATATCCTGAACCACCATTGGCTCCGTCGAACCACACTTCGAAAATTGGCCCGTAGTTGGTGAGGAGTTCGGTAAGCTGATTCCGGAAATACGTAATATATTCAGGTTTTCCGTAATCCTTGCTGTTTCTGTCCCATGGCGACAAATATATTCCCATTTTCAGTCCGTATTCTTTACAGGCATCCGCCATTTCGCGAACCATATCCCCTTTTCCTTCTTTCCAGGGAGCATTTTTCACTGAATACTCTGTATATTTAGAAGGCCATAGGCAAAAACCGCAATGGTGCTTTGCTGTGATGATGATTCCTTTCATACCTGCCTCTTTACAAATGCGAGCCCACTGGCGACAATCCGATTCCTTAGGATTGAATAGTTTGACATCTTCATTTCCAAATCCCCAAGACTGATCTGTGTAAGTATTTAATGAGAAATGAACAAAGGCGTAACTTTCCATTTCCTGCCATTTTATCTGATTTTCAGTTGGCACAGGACCAAAAGGGGCAGGGGCTTTTACCTGGGCATTACTAAAGCCAATGGAACTCACGGAAAGAATGATTCCGCAAAAAATTTTCTTAATCATACTATGTTATATTATTATTTATTTCATTTTCACTGGAACCGAAAAGCTCATTCTGTCTTAATCAAAACAATATCCCCTCCTAGTGTTTCAGAAGTTGCCTTCAATTTAATCACTCCAACTTGTTTTTTGGTTTGAACAAGAACCAGACAATACCCATTGAAGGCCTTACGTTGACTTGCCTTATCCGGTTCATGACTACTTGGATTTCCGTTTCCTGTGCCAATTATTCGACCCGGCCCTTCAAGTGAAAATATCACCAGATTATTAGCTGTTGGCACAACCCTACCCTTTGCATCTTTTATTGCAACTTTTATTACGGCTACATCACAACCATCTGCTTTAAGAGGATTGCAATTGCTATTCAACACAACTTGTGCAGGATCAGTCGTAGTTTCCACAATGTCTTTGGTAACCAATTGTCCATTTTTGTACCCCCGTGCTTCCAGATTCCCAGGTTTATATATAAGATTCCAAATCAATTTGGTATATGGAATTGCTTTTTGCTTCCCCATGCTTTTACCCTTGAGGAACAACTCAACCTCATCACAGTTAGTGTAGCAATGCACTTTGATGCTATCTCCTTCTTTACCGGGCCAGTTCCAATGCGGGAAAATATGTACCACAGGTTTGTCTGTCCATGCTGCTTTGTATGCATAATATCCGTCTTTGGGGAAACCACATATATCCATAAATCCGAAATGAGATGTGACACATGGCCATCGGAATGGAGTAGGCTCACCTCGGTAGTCAAAGCCTGTCCATACAAACAGACCTCCAAGGTAGGGATATTTGACGATATCCGCCCAGTCTTCACCCGGTAGTGGTCCCCAGTCTGGCTGCCATTTCCCGAGGTTTGATACATAGCCTTTTCCCCAATCGTTCTCATATTCCCCACGTGTTGAGATGAAACTTGTACTTTCGGTACAAAACTGGATTCGGTGAGGATATTTCTCATGGTCTTTCACATACGCCATTCCTTTGTCTCCGTAGTTATATCCAACCACATCCAGTACATCACTGTACCCGCTTTCGTTCCGTCCATGGTTCATTGCGGCAGTTACCGGGCGGGTAGGATCAATTCTGTGGGTGGTTTCAACCATTGTTTCAAGTATCCTAGTTCCGGTTACTGTACCTTGAATCGATTCTTCATTTTCCATGCTCCACATAAAAATAGAAGGATGGTTTCTATCCCTGTACAACATGGCTGTCAAATCCTTAATTCCTTCTTCAGTACTCGATAACATACGGTTTTCATCCAGTACAAGCAACCCCAACCTGTCACACATATCAAGCAGTTCGGGCGTGGGAGGATGATGGGAACAACGATAGGCATTACTACCCATCTCTTTGAGCAGCTTTAATTTGTATTCGTTTATTTTATCAGGAAGAGCAACTCCAATCCCTGCAAAATCCTGATGGTTGCAAGTACCTTTCACCGGATACAGTTTGCCGTTAAGAAAGAATCCATTTCGATTGAACTCAATGGTCCTAACACCAAAAGTAGTTTCAAAAGTATCAATTATATTGCCATTTTCAATAACTTCGGTCAGGACTTTATAAAGATTGGGAGTTTCAGGTGACCATAGCAAAGGTTTTTGAATGGCTTCTTTCTGTGAAATCTGTGTTTCACGAAACGGTTCAATCACCTGATTAGAAGTCTTTGTATCCATTAAAACGCCTTTATTGTCTACTACTTTTGAAAAAAGCGTAAAAGTTTTAGCCACCGGGTAATCGTTTTTCAGGGTGGTTTTTATATCAACAATAGCTTCCTTGGTTGAAACCGAAGCTGTACTAACAAAAGTTCCAAAACGGTCTACATGGAGCCTATCGGTTTTATTTAGCCATACATGCCTGTAAATCCCACATCCTTCATACCACCAACCTTCGTATTCGGTAGCATCAACCTTTACAAGAATAGCGTTTTTACCTTCTTTCCCATAACGTAAAACATCTGTCAAATCATAGTTTGAAGGTATGTAGCCACTTTGATGGTTGCCTATGAGCTGACCATTTACCCAAACGGTACTATTTCTGAAAATTCCGTCAAATTCAATGGATATTTTTTCCCCTTTGTCTGTTTCCGGTATTTCAAATTCTTTTCTGTAAAACCCAATACCACCTGGTAAATATCCGCTGACAGCAGGTGAACTTCCGATTGAATTATCATTAACAAAAGATCCTTCTATGCACCAATCGTGCGGAAGGCTTACCTCCTTCCAGTCTTCGGGTTTTAGCACAGCAGCTTTATCGACATCCGTATAAGCAATCACGGTTTCTTTATTGGTTTCAACCTTCACATTGACATCGGTTAATCCTCCATAACCACCAGCTTTAACCGCCCGCTTTATTGCAATGTCACCTTTATGGAACCGCCAATTATTATCAAAATTTGCTCTGGTTCTTTTAGATAGTGCTGGCCTTTGACTATCCTGAGTTTTCCCTTCAACATGCATGAACAATAGAGAAAATAGCAATATCAATCTTATCATTCTTTTATATAGCTGATTCATAAATTTTGTTTTGATTATTGAATCATGACTTTTGTCTTTTTTAAACTTTTAACATCAGAACTATTTCCGTAATAAACATCATATTCGCCTGGAGTTACGATCATTTTCCGCTGACTCCAATCGAAAAACTCAAAAGAAGAAGGTGTCAAATCTATAGCCACGTGTTGGGTTTTACTCGTTGGCAATTACCATAAAAATCATTTCCTTTAAACATCCGATTTTCACATCCTCAATTGGGGTTTTCATATGCAATAAATGGTTTTCATGTTCGTAAACTCATTTTGCTGACTTGGAACTATGCTGAATTACGATTATTTAACTACAAGTTAAAGGCACTATTGTGGAATACAACCTATCATTACTTTATTTCAATAAATTCAGGTTCATAAGGTGAAATTGTAAAATTGCCGTCGTAATTTTTATCGAACAGAATACTTCTGGATTTTACGTTCATTTGTATCTCTTTTGGTTCACTGCCTACATTCAGATATAAGAAGTGGTTCTTATCAATCTGCCGGGCCATTATACCTGCAGGAACTTCGGGACCTTTTCTTAGGGATAATTCAACAATTAACTCATCAAGCAAAGGATCAAGTATCTCTCCTTTTGCAGGAAGACCAATATAAATTGCTATTCCTTTGCCATATTTATTTGAAGTAATAATTGGGTAATCCTTATCTAAACTGGTTATGCTTCCAAGAATTTCAGCCCCTTTGGATTCAAGAACATCAAACCGGGCTGATTCTGAAGAAATTGCCTTTCCTTTATACGTAAGTTCAATTTTAGTTCCTTTCAGTGATTTTCTCGATATTTCGTTTAACGCTTCTGTTTCTTCAAAACTGGCAACTCTGATTCCGAACACATCGCTTAAACGACCCGGGTGAGTCGATGCAAAGACTCTTCCTGTTTCATCAACAACAGCCGAATTGCTGGTCATAATAACAGTTCCGCCATCTTTGACAAAATCACGTATTTTGGTGGCAGTTGTTTCATCCATTACTGTTACACCAGGTACAATCAGTAGCTTGTATTTCATGGGGCTTCTGCTAATCTCCACTACCCGTGCATCCATATTGCGGTTATAAAATAAATTAAAACATGCCTGAAGTTGATTTTCCTGTTGCTCAGGGAAAGAACTGCTTGCTATCTGGCTGGGAAAAGAAAAGGCCAGGCCCACTTCAGACTGAACTTTGTAAGGGAAATACTTCCCTATTTTCTTAAATTCTGATGCTATTTTTTTATATTCTTCATATTTCCGGTTTGGTATTCCGTCCCAGTCAAGCATACCCTCCAGATACTGTTCTTCTCCTGAGTGCAAACTTTGCCATGTCCATCCGCAAACCATCTGGTTGCCATACATCAACGTGGCGTATGCCGACTTACGGATAGAATTTGGCACAGCTGTCATGGTGGTAAATTCGCTGCACCAGAAAGGGTTTGTGCTTTCAAATTGAATACGTGAAATTCCAAATAAGGAATTCATAACACCCCAATTGGTCGTTAAAGAATTCCCCGGATAAAAACCGCAACCCTCCCGGGTCATTTTGCCGGAATAAGCAATTTGTGAATAGTCAAAATATTTCAATGGACTGTAATACCAGGCATTTGTATTTACCAAAGCATTCGGTGCATTGGTGTTTACCTTATCAATTATTTTGAGAAGGAACTGATTGACTTCATCGGAAACAAAACGTCTGAAATCGAGCATCCTTTCCGGGACATCATTCGTGTAAGCTGCCACGGGAAGGCCTATTTCCTCAAATTGATTAAATCTTCTTGACCAGCGTTGGGTTGCCCATGCTTTGTTTAAATTTTCAAGGTTGGAATACTTATTCTTCAACCAAACGATAAATCTTTGTTTTACGGTTTCTGAATAAGAAATAGGACCATCACCGGATTCATTATCTACACCAAAAGCCACCAAAGCCTTATGTTTTGCATACCGTTTGGTAATAGTATCAGCATAACGCAGGGCATATTGTTGGTACATCGGATCACCAATGTCATCCATGTAACGATGGTTCGGATATTGTATATCGCCATTTTTATCCACTACGTCAATTGTTGGGTATTTATGGTGCAACCACATGGGTGCAGGCCGCACAGCAATATCCAGAATTACTTTGATTCCAGCCTCATTCATCATGTCCATAACTTTGTCAAACCATTCAAAGTCAAATTTTCCTTCCGAAGGTTCATAACTGTCCCATGCCAAATGCCCCATACGGACTGAATTAAGCCCGGCAGCCTTCATCAACTGAATGTCACTTTTTATTTTTTCAAGATTCTTATCATCATGGGGATGATAATTGGCTCCTACATACAATCCTTGAGCTTCCGACAGGAAGCAAAAAAAGAAAGGAATTGCAATGAATAACAAAATTTTAATCTTACTCGTTTTCATTTAATTTTTCATTTAGATTTAATTTCCTTTATTTTGTATCTTTCCTTTCCATTGGTCAGTCCGGAATGGTACAGCCGGAAAGCCTTCGGCATTTATAGTGTTACAACCTGGATTATCGCTCCAGGCATACCTGACGGCAACAGGATTGGTTACTTTGTCTGAGCTCACTATTATTTCATTCTGTTGTATTTGTGCCGTAGCAGTATAAAACTTTTTATCCTCCCCTGCTATGGTGAATTCGCGTGGCGGCAGGTTATCGGTAGTTTTAAGTCCCGAACCCATGTTCGAAAAACTTATCCGGATGGTATTGTTCTCAATCCGATACTTGCAGTACAGCGGTCCGGAAGCAATAAGTTCTTTTCCATAGGCTATTTTTTCTGCCTGTAAAGCCAATCGGCAACCTACGTCCTGTTTATTCAAAGGATGGATACTTTCCGCCTCCCCTAAATCAATCGTGCAAACCATTCCCGTTTTCGGTTGGAAAAGTGTCATAGCTTGTGCTTCCCGCAATTCAGCCCATTCACTCTCCATAGGGGCCGCTTGCCTTTTCTTATAGTTCGGCAACTGGATATACAAAAAGGGGAGATAGCCCTGTTGCCAACGTATTCTCCAGTCTGTAATCATCATGGGGAACAGGGTACGGTAATTGTATGCCAACGAGTCATTGGCTTCACCCTGATACCAGATAAACCCTTTTAGACCGTACGGGATCACCGGGTTGATCATAGCATTGAATAAAAAGCCCGGATAATAGTGGTAATTGTGGATGGTGGGAAGAACCGGTTCCAGGTCTTTCCTGTATTTCCAGTTGCCGGCAAGGCTTATTTTAGCGTTCCCATCGGTAAGATACATCTCCCCGGCAGGCGGATTAAATCCACCACCACCCCAAAGTACTGCCATACGTACTGAAATTGAATTTTTCCCCTATTGAACGTATTTTACAGGAATTGTATAGGAATGTGTCGGACTGGCATTCCAGACAGTTTTACAAATTTCATGCCCATTAAAATAGAGAGAATAATTCATCTCAGGATGTCCGAGATTCAGGGTCAGGTTATTTGTAATCCTGTTTTCAGGGAGTTCGATAGTCTTACGTAACCAGACCATGCCTTCATACGGTGGAATACCCCAACCGGGGAAAGTTTTGGGCATATCCAGTTCCTTCCAGGATGAATCATCAAAAGCCGACAAGGGAATAATTTGATCAGTATTGTTTTTCGGGTGATACACGATATCCCAGAACCTGATTAAATCAAGGCTGTCTTTGACAAAGTCACCCGGAGTGACCGCATCGTTTTTAAGAACAGCATTTCGAGAAATAGGTGATGACAACAACATTTCCCTACTGGTCCAGGCTTCAACAGGTGTACCACCCCAGGTTGTTTGCAAAATACCGATAGGGACATTCAGGTCACGGTGTATTTTACGGGCAAAATAATAAGCCACTGCCGATGCTGTTTTTACACTTAGCGAGTCACAGACCTTCCAGAACCCACCTATAAGTTCAGTTTCCGGCTTCACACTTTTTTGGTGGGGAACATTGAAAAAACGTATTTTGGGATAGTCTGCATTTATAATTTCTACTTTCGCATCCTTTGCCTGCTGTACCTGCAATTCCATATTCGATTGTCCGGAAGCCAACCAGACATCACCTATCAGGATATCATCGTATTCTATCCGTTGCCCTGGTTTTTCTGTCTGAAATACTACCAGTTTTACCGGTCCTCCTGCTTTGCATTGGGGTAAATGCACCATCCATTTGCCATCAACACCCGTCAGTACTTTCATCTGCTTATTGTCAAACTGAACCGTAACTTCAGAACCCGGCATGGCTTTTCCCCATACCGGAATCTCCGTATCACGCTGTAAAACCATGTGGTTTCCAAAGACTTTAGGCATTGACAATTGTGCTGAAGCCGTAATGGTCAAAGCAAGCAACAGAGTAATATAGATTTTTAATTTCATGGATATCTTGAAAAGGAATTATTCTAGTTCTACTTTACTAGAATATAAATGTTTACTATATTTCATGATTTATGATGGTTATTTACATCCCCTATAGGGGGGCTTGGGGTGTGTTTTATTTCACCTGATACTTTACTCCCGGAATTTTTCCCTTATCCACCTGATAGTTGCCTCCTTTTTTTACAAGTTCCAGTTCTACCAGTTTGTTATCGGAAGGAAGGCATAGTAATCCTTTAGCTATCGGCTGATCCCCGTAAACAGTTAAGTCCATGTTCGACCAATCGATTTTATCGGTGGATTGTGCCAGTTTGGCATGAGGGATTACAGCTCCATCACGTACTAAAATGACACATGGAATCTCAGCAGTTTCAATCTTGCTCCAACCGGCAGGGTACGTTTTACCTGTCTGGTAATCGATCCATTTACCACCCGGCAAATATACTTGGCGGCTAGTTGCACTTTGCATCATTGGGGCTACCAGGATATCCGAACCAAACAAATACTGGTCGTCTACCAACCATGCACCGGGATCATTCGGGAATTCAATAAACAACGCCCGCACCATAGGCAGTCCTTTTTCGGTACAGTTCTTTGCCTGGGCATATACATACGGCATCAATTTATATTTCATTTCTGCCGATTCGCGGAAGGCTTTCACAAAGCTTTTGTTATACAACCACGGTTCTTTGGGAGGTGCCCCGTGTGCCCGGCTGTGTGAACTCAAAAAGCCCATTGGCAACCACCGGCGATACAGGTCTTCCGGTGAAGAAACCACAAATCCTCCTATGTCATGGCTCCAGAAGGAGAACCCGCTTAACCCGAAGGACAGGCCTCCACGCAGTTCCGATTCCATGCCTATATCGGTATTGGCGGCATCACCACCCCAATGCAATGGGTAACGCTGACTGCCTGCCCAGGCACTGCGTGCCCAGATAATATTATCACCGGTAGTCTGTTTCGTAATTTCTGCCACCGCTTTATTATAGCGTAACGGATACAGGTTGTGCTCATACCAGCCGCCACGTCCCGAAGCATACATACCTTCCAGGGGAGCTGCTTCTCCGAAATCAACCTTGATAGCCCCTACCCCCATTTTCAACAATCCGGCAAGTTTATCCTGATACCATTTCACCGTATTCGGGTTTGAGAAGTCAAGCACGGCATCTTCATACGGCATTTCCCCCTTGCTGTTTTTTACATTCAGGTTCTTGTCGATAATCTCGGAGAAGAACTTATTCTTAGGTGTAAAATAGGGAAGTTGCCACAAGGAGATATGGAAACCATCCTTTTTCAGGTCGTTGATCATCTTTTGCGGATCACTGAAGCGGGAAGGGGAGAACTTGTAATCGCACTGCCAGTCTGTTTCAAACCATCCGGTATCAAAGTGGATCACATCAGCGGGGATTTTATTCTCCCGCAGCTTAGCAGCTACTTCGTATCCTTCCTTTTGTTCGAAATAAGTTATGCGGCTCATCCAGGTACCAAACGACCATAGGGGAGGCATGGATGCTTTCCCGGTTATTTCGGTATATTCGTTCAGGACATCCTTTGGTTCACCGATGAAAACGAATAAATCCAATGCTTCGTCTCCCATAAAAAGTT
>Ga0302165_10000424_pt1 | contig 15706 bp, 11 predicted proteins | sample I_Fen_E3_2_FD_193499 | JGI IMG/M metagenome (GOLD analysis project Ga0302165, IMG submission 193499) | Peat permafrost microbial communities from Stordalen Mire near Abisko, Sweden - I_Fen_E3_2 | ecosystem: Environmental > Terrestrial > Soil > Wetlands > Permafrost | place: Sweden: Abisko...
TTGTAATAGCTGTATTCAACACGTTACCTTGATTGGCACTTAAGGCATTGGCTGCTGAACTAGAAGTCAATACATCTTCAACGGTAGTAGTGGTCTCAGCTGAAGGAGTCCATGCAGTTCCGTTATACTTCAACACCTGATTAGAAGTTGGAGCAGTAGCAGAAACAGCAACACCCTGAATCTTGGCAACCGTTGTTACGTCGTACTTTCCGGTGACATCACCCGCAAAAGCATCCAACTTGGCTATTTTACTTGCCTCAGCACTAGTGGCACGGCTGGCTTCTGTTGTAATAGCTGTATTCAACACGTTACCTTGATTGGCACTTAAGGCATTTGCTGATGAAGTCGAAGTCAATACATTTTCTACGGTGGTAGTCACTGCTGCCGCAGGCTCCCATTTCGAGCTGGTAGTGTTATACGTAAGCACCTGATTTGCGGTTGGAGTAGTAGCAGCAACATCAATACCCTGAATTTTGGCAACCTTAGTTACATTGTAGGTTCCGGTGACATCACCAACAAAAGCATCCAACTTGGCTATTTTACTTGCCTCAGCACTAGTGGCACGGCTGGCTTCTGTTGTAATAGCTGTATTCAACACGTTACCTTGATTGGCACTTAAGGCACTAGTAGCAGAAGTAGAAGTCAATACATCTTCAACGGTAGTAGTGGTCTCAGCTGAAGGAGTCCATGCAGTTCCGTTATACTTTAACACCTGGTTAGAAGTTGGAGCAATAGCAGAAATATTTATATTTTGGATTTTGACTACTTTAGAGTCGATCAATGTTCCCCCTACATCTCCGGTAATCGGGAGAGTTGAATATGCCAACTTTTTCAAAGCTCCATTTCCATCAGCCACAATAAAATTATTGGTGGTAATATCACCAGGCAACAAACCTGTTATTTCAATTTTTTTACCCAGAGTATTGATAACAACATCTTTAGACAAATCACCACCTAACTCCACAACCCCAGTAGTAGCATTTTTAGTCAATCCATCAGATGCACCTCCTATTTTGTTATTAAACATATTCCAATCGCTGGAAGCTAATATACCTGCACCACTTGCAGTTGCAATAGGCAAAATAGCTTCGGTACCGGGAACACCATTTACCACCGTTTTTAGCGAATTAGTGGTAGTGTTGTATATATTAGAAACTGTGTTTACTATACTTGCTGTACTGTTTATACTATTCAATGTAGAAGTCAATGTATTTATACCATTATTTGACAACCCTGGATTCAGATTCAACAAATTGCCGATTGGTGCTCTAGCTAAATTACCATTAATGTCGGTCAACACAACCTCATCTGAGGCCGCTGTAACAGAGGAGTGTAAAGGAAGACCCTTAATTGCAAAAGTATTATTTGCAACATCTATAATTGTGGGGGCACTTAAACTTCCTCCTAATCTGGCAACACCATTTGTTTTAGTCAATCCATTTTCAGCATTTGTCATTACATACACCCCTGAAACAGGTGACACACCATTCACTGAGGTGGAAAGCAAACCGGTAGGTGTTATACTAATATCGTTAGCTGTGACAACATTAACTGTATTTGAACGAGAACCATTAACACTCATTTTAAGTGCATTCCCACTCACATAAAGTGTATCCGTAACCGGCATTACAGTATATCTGGTTTTAACCAAGTCTCCAGTAGTACTAAAACCAATCACATCATTAATTAGTCCTGATACGGGTGTCAGCTTAGAAACCTTACCATTTACACTCGAAATAAGTTTACCCCCAGAACTTGTAAATTCATTCTCAGTCACAATCGGAACATTTGCAGACATTCCATTAACAGTACTTATAAGTGTATTGCCATCAATATCCATAGATATAGTGTGCATACGAGGAACCGTTTTCAAATTACCGGTAACATTATCTATCACGACAGTATTATCCCCGGTATTAGTAGATAGCGGAAGACCCTGCAATTGTAACTTATTTGCTCCTTGTATTATCAATGGAAAAGTACTTGTATTTATGATTGTCGATTTATTTAACAACCCACCTAGTTGAACTTCACCGTTACTAAGCCCTAAACCATTGTTAGCATTTGTAGCAACAGAAACACTGTTACTTATCAATCCATTTACCGTAGAAGTTAAGTTACCATTTACCAAAGATAACGCATTGTTTGTTGGAGATTTAACTACTATACCATTCACATCAAACCCTATCATTGATGTCAGATCTCCAGTTCCAAAAGTTAGAGGAGCATATTGTCCATTCACCTTGGTGGCAAGTGTAAAATTTTCCCCTAAAAACTCATTCTTTATTGGAATTTCCTTAACTAATTGCCTTACCATATTTCCACTTGAGGAAAAACCGATAACCTGATCGAGCATTCCGGCACTAGGAGTAAGAAGCGCCGAGACACCATTCACGGTAGATGTTATTGTACTATTTTCCCCAACTAATTTATTTTCTGTAATAAGTTTAGCTGTTGCTGTTTCATTATTTACAGTAGTAGTAATATTATTATTATTATCATTGCTAATAGAATTTGCAATAGATAAAGTTCTCGAATCTTGCATCGCAATATTCCCCGAACTAGTAAGACCAATAGTATTCTTAATTACTCCTGGGGTAAATATTATTTCTGCAGGCACCCCATTTACTTTACTCGTCAGTTTATTTGAAGATATAGACAAACTATTTGAATTCACAAGATTTACTGGCGCTCCGGTAATGCCATTCACACTTATTTGCAATAAATTGCCATTACTATTATTATCAACTGTCGTATTTAGTTTGTTAAACGCGGCAATTAAAGTAGGCAACTCTTCTTTATTAACTACCTGTACCCATTTATTGGAATCGGTACTCCAATAGTAAAGTCCTTTTGGTTGGGTACCAGATTCGTTATAAATCATCATACCACTCACTGATACTCCATCTAAAGTCCATAAGTTGACATCGTTAAGAGAAATACGAGGCAAGCGAAACCCTTTTGTCAAGCTCTCTAACTCAAGCAAAGCGCCTGGTTGTATTACACTAGGGTTATCACCTACTTTATTTTGGGCATGCACAGACAATGTACACACGAAAAATAAAAGCACTAAAAGTATTTGATTTTTTTTCATAATATATTGAGTTTTATCTTTTGAATTATTTGGTCACACGTAAACTTCGATATGTTGGCTACACAATAAAAGAACATGCATAGCTGAAACACTTGTATATATTCTAAACTAGCTATCCAATACAAAATGGAATCTGTGCTGAATCTTCAATTTTAAATCGGCAACTTTGACAATTACTTCAGCTTTATATATCTGCACAGAATTGACAACATAAACACTACAAATTCGACCACTATAATCACTATCACATATAATATGTATCCGCTCACTAAAATTGGACCCAGAACAAACAACTTAAATACGAATAGAAGTTCATTCTTTATATTCAACTGAGACAAGTCATCGGGTTGTAGTAAATTTGATTTTAGATCTGAAATTTGTGCCACAAAATTGATTTTTAATATTCAAAACTGTAAGTTCGGAGAAGATTCTACGATTACAATTTAAAATTCATTCACTTTTATACACAAAGATAAGTGTCTGAAATAACATTCTCACAAATTCTAAGGGTACATCAAGGGTACATATTTGAAAATATTTTTCAAGTACAATACTATTAATATTGTACTTGAAAAATCAATCAAAAAATATATAAAAACCTACAATAAAAAGTTTTATGACTAAACGATACGACATAAAGCACAAATATAAATATTAAAATACACATACCTAAAATATTTACAACTCACAAAAGGGCAAAATAGATAATAAAAAAACAGAAGTACGAACACAGCACTAGATCATATGATACGTCACAAGCATCGATGAAATCATCTTGCAGAACTATGAATTTCATGATCTACTAAATGCTACATAAGTGAGCAGAATTGTCCAGAAGAAGAAGAAGAAGAAGAAGGAAATATTGTAGCGATATAAGTACAAAATAATTGGAATGAAATAATATCGTATTATAGTATTACATAAAAAGGCATCGAACAGGAGAAACTCTCTAAATATACAAACACCTTGCTGAAAAAAATCAAACCTGTAATAGAAGTATATCTAAAAATGATTTACAAGACAGATGAAAATACGACTTTACCATATTCACAAGTAGAAATGTTACGATTAGTGTATAATAAAGAAAGCTTGTACACATAGAATTATCATTCCGTTGAACAAGCACAAGAATAAGCTATTATCGGACTATCAACAACACAACCCTTTTAATTGATTGAAGTAATCAACATTTCCTGAGACAGATGAATGAACGACTTCGTCTTTCCAATAAGCGAAATCAGGTGAGTTATCAAGCTGTGAGTTAAAGATACTGAGAATTTCGCCGGTTTGATAAATAGACAAGTCGGCAATTTCTTTCTTACACTGCAAGATTAACTCATCTTCATTATCATTACTGAAATATCTTGAAGGAGAATATTGAACAACCGTTTCGCAAATCATTTCATTTTCAACTGCTACCGGAAGTTCAAACCAAACAGTGAAACCTTGATTCAATTCTGATTTAGCCCCAATTGTGCCTCCATGTGCCTCTACCACCATTTTACAAAACGTCAAACCCAAACCTGTGGAATGATTCATTCTTGAATTTGGTGTGTGTCCGTGATAATACTTCTCAAACACATAGTCTATCTTTTCTGATGATATTCCTTCTCCAGTATCAATAACTTCCGTTCTCACAAAGTCATATTGGGATGTAATCCGAATCTCTATAGTGCTATTCATTTTAGAATATCTAATTGCGTTACTCAATAAATTAACCAGAATACGCTCAATTAAATTTTCATCAAGCATAACAACATCTTTACATCCATTATTTATAATTAGCGACACCTTCTTTTCAGATAATAAATAGTCAACATGCTCTTTTGCATTTTCAATAAGTTCACCTATCATCAGATTAGATAATTTCAACACTAATTTCGACTCTTCTGCTTTGGAAACATCCAGTATGTTTTGAAGAGTTAGTAGAATAAGTTTACTTGAATCTATTATTTCCTTATGGGGTATCACCTCCAACTTACTTGCATTCAAAACTCTATTAATAGGAATTTTTAAATCATGTATCGTCATATTAAAAACGTTTTCCTTAAATTTCTCCAATTTTTGCGGACACACAACTTGAGAATTATCTTTCGTCTTCAAAAACTCATTTAGTTGATCACATAACACATTGAAACCCCCAAAAACCGCTGTTATAAGGACAAATACTAAACAATCAAAAAGGACCCATGTATAATGAATTTGGTGGTTTGAAAAAAAAGTAAAAAATAACATCCAACAAACAGCGATAAACCCCACAATAAGTACATGGCGCAACTTAGATGTAAAAGCAACCAACAACATCATTGGCAACCAAAATTTGTATAAAGTTTGAAGAAAGATAAGAACTGAGACCGATGGATCAACAAAAAATAAGTAGCAAACTATAGACATCAAATTGACTATCGCCAAATAAAATGATAAAGTAGTAAATAGTTGCGACAACGACTTACCGTTTAATATCAGCCAGTCTAAAACCATCAAAATCGTAACAGATAGAGTAGGAATTAACGCTATAAAGTAAAAATGATCTTCACAACAAAAATATATTACATGTACATATGCAATCAAAGAAAATAAACGAAATAGATTGATCAATGAATTTCTAAACGTAACATATTTATTGTTAAATTCTCGAAAATCAACAGCTGAGACATCACTAGATTTACCCATACAACAATATATCACATTAAAGATTATCTAATATCATTAGTGTCCACTAAAATAAATTAAGAGTCAGTTGTTCTGACAAAATTTCTTTGACATCATTTTTATCTGCATTAAAAAAGAGTTCTCAAATTGGCGATTTATCCAATAGAGATATTCCAAATATTTGTAACACTTCATATGTTGAGCGGTTAATCATAAGGTCTCTTTCAATGATTGCAACTAAGCAATATGATATGACAGCACAATATATTTGTATTCTAACAGCATTTTCAGAAGTACCCCAAAAGGTCTTAATCTTCAAGTGCTGTTTAATCCATTTGAAGAACAATTCTACTTGCCAGCGATTCTTATAAAGCAAAGCTATTTGCTCCGAAGTTAGTTCCATATTATTAGTTAGGTAAACGAAAGTTCTATTCGTTTCTTTATCATAATACACAACTTTCCTAATTTCATCCGGATAGTATTGTGATATATAAAATCCAGTAAGTTTGCTAATTTGGTATGCAGAATAACGGTTGTTCCATCAGGCAAAGTCAGATTTCGAATATATGAAGTAGCCTGATTGGGTGAAACGATAATAGCTTTGGCAACTACTGGTCCCGAGCCATTTAAAGTAATTCCTTTACTTATATATATATCCCAACCGAGACTAATAGTAACAATGAAGCTGCTACGGAAATAGTACGAAGATAAACCGACCAGGTAGTTTTCTTTCGAAGTGTCCGATGCTGATTTTTCTTTTCAGATAGGATATTCTTCAATATATCTTGTGAATCTTTATCAGATAATATCATTTCTGTTCTGTAATTATTACATAGTGCTCGTAACTCTGCTTTTAAATCTTCAACTTCCAATAAATTAATTAGCATGTTAAGTTCTTTCTTCTCATCGAGACTGCAATTCTGAGAAAGATAATTTTCTAATAGATATTGAATTCTATCCGTTTTCATTTGGTTATTCATAGGTTAATTAAGTATTAGTAAAATTGTTTGATTTTTATTCAAATGGAAATTAATATGCCTTAATTATCTGCAAGACGTATAGACAAAGAAAAGCACCTAGTCAATATTGATTATTTTTGTTAATAATGTATTATTCTGAGTAAAATGACATAGAAAACAAGAAACGACACAACAAATAGCTCCAATTACCAAATCATCGGAGTTATTTTGATATTCATGAGAAGCGAATTTTCTTAAAACTGAAAAGAAAAACTTGAAATAAAAATGAGGAAGGAAATAATAAGATTAGCGTGCGTTAAATAAGCACGAAGACTTCATAAAGCTTCACGCATATGATTCTGAGTGGTAGATACCGATAGATTTAATTGCTCTGCAATTTCGTGATGCTTAAATCCATATTTCATTGTGTAGAACAAATATTTTCTTTTGTTGAGGAGGTAATTGGTTTACAGCCTAATTTATTTTTTCTCTAACTTCTTTGTTGATTAATGTATTAACCGGATCGGGCGTTAGTACATCTTCTTTTAAATTTAAAAATTCAACACTAGAAAACAATTCTTTTGAAAATTTTCTAAATTGATCAATTTCCTGATTTTGAGCTACAAAATAAATGTATGCATTAAAATTTTCAATTTCTGAAGCATTAGCTCTGTTTTGCCAAATTTTCAAAAAAACATCTTGTACAAGATCTTTAGCTACTGCCTCAGATTTTGTAATACCGAGTAGAAAACTAAACAACTTATCTTTGTAACTATAAAACAAACTCGCAAAAGCCTTCTCATCACCATTTTGGAGACGTAAAAGAAGTTCTGATTCTTTATCTTTTAGTTGCTTAAAGCCGTTTCTCATTATCCCTTAGTAAGCAAAATACTTATAATCTCTGCAAAAACACAATTATTTATTCAAATTTACATCTTATTGTATAATGATTTTAAAGAATAGTTAATTATTTTAAGTAGACACTAATGGTAAAATAAAATGCATAACTCTACCCAAAGTTATTATAGTAAAACAAACCAAAAAGTTAAATGTAAAAATCAATGCGAACAAAGCAATATATAAAACCGACGAATTAATATTCCTATATTTTAGACAAGGTAGTATACGTCAAGACCAAAACAACAATGAATGTATTACTTTCAGTCGCTTCATTTATAATTAACAAAACAGTAAAAACCTATAATTTATAAAGTAAGCTGCTATAAATTACGTATAAAAGATTGAAGCCCTTGAGAAGGTAACAAACCAAACTTTTTCTTAAGTCTTTTACGAGCAGTATTTACTGAATCGGATGTAGTGAAGATAATCTGCGCAATTTCTTTATTACACATATTTAACCGAACAAATGCACAAAGACGCAACTCATTTGGCGTTAAATTACTAAAAGACTGCCTTAATTTTTTAAAAAAACCTTCATGAATAAATTCAAAATGCGACTCAAAATCATCCCAATTAACTTGATTTATTCTCGAATAAAGAAGTCTTTCTGTCTGAATAATACTACTTTTAATTAGTTGATTATCGGAAATTAACGCTTGTTCTTTTATTAGTGCAAACTGTTTGATTGTCGCGTTTTTCAGTTCATTCAGTTGTTGTATATTGACGAGTTTTGTTGCAAGATGACTTTGCAATTCCACATTCTTTTGCTTTATATTTAAATATGCAGTTGAGAGCCTTAGCATATTTGAAACCCTCGCTAGAAGTTCAATATCATCAATCGGCTTACGAAGATAATCAACTGCACCTGACACTAAAGCAGTATTAAGATCAGATGGATTAATCATTGCACCTGTTAATATAATGATTGGAATATCTTTAGTCATATCGTCTTGATTGAGTTGCAGACTAGCTTCAATTCCATTCATCTTTGGCATTTGCCAATCCATAATAATCAAATCTGGTAATTCGGCTTTTGCTATTTCACATGCTGATTTTCCATCACCCGTTGTCAAAACTACATAGTCAGGATTTTTAATCAACATATTCAATATATACTTAATGAGAGTTATATCATCATCAACCACTAGTATTGTATATTTACCTGCAATCTTCATAATTTTATCTTAGTAATTTAACATTATATATGTAAAAATGCAAACTAAAAATCAAAGTCCACATACTTATAGAAGAAATAATTTAACCTTAATCACATTCATATAAAAAAACAGGAATTCATATTCGAATGCTACTTTCATTACTATGGCTTCATTCAAAAATTCATTCTCGCTTCTAAATCTTTTACCATTTATAAACTAAAACCATATCAAAAATAGCTGTTTTAATTTCATTCAATTGAGAATAAATTATAAAATATAAACATTTTTGTAACAGATACAAGACTGGTTATAATCAATAAAAATCTAGTATATTAAAACAAATGATATCATTTCTCCGCTAAAATGCAATATTTGTAACATTAATTATCATTATTTATCAACAAAAGTAATAAAATTATTGACAAAAAAAACAACCTGATATATATATATATATATATGAAAAAGAAAATACAAAAAATACATATATGAATCAACGAGTTAATATATGTCATTTGATAAACTTTTTGAAACTTGCATTCCATAAACAACTATTTTTATTGCATTATGTAAATTATTGGTCGTTTTTATAACAAACTCATGCTATTTATACAGCTTATTTATCATTTCTATATACTAACCATTTTCTCTATTCCCTCCTATTTTCTAGCTAGCTCTTACATATTAGTACTGATTTTATTATCTGTTGCTATACATTAATTAATCTAAATTGTGTAAATATTAGTATATCCAAACATGTTACAGATTGTTTTAGTTGGAATACCTTTAGCCAATGTAAATGTGGTTGCATAAATATGACTTGTAAGATGGAAGTAATAATCTTAAGAATATCACACAAATCAGCAATTTTCAATTTGGTATAATTTGAGTATTTGGTTGCCTAAAACCGATAAAATTTGTCCTTTGGGGAGCTTGCCTCATATTTTATTAAAACAACCAATCTAACTTGACAATTGAACATCAACAAGAGTGTTGGTTATCGTACGTTGAGTCTTAGCTTGTAAATGAATATTAAGACTATAATTGTTCTGTCCATCATTCAAAAGTTCCAGCCACACTCACAGACTGCTTTTCTGTAGAGAGTTTTGAAAGCACATAACCTAAATTTCACAGATGTCTAAGTGTATGATTCAAAAGGCATAATGAAGTTGGATAAGCATAAACCTATTTAATAACTAAAAAAATAGTTCCATTGCTTATTTATAAAGTTTATCAAAAAACTCACAGTTTTCCACACCCATTAGTTGTGTAGCCTGCAATATCGGACTATTTTTTTTTGAGTGAATGTGGGAGGTTTAGAATAGTATTGGAGTATTTTAATGGGTTGTTTTATAGTATTTTTCTTTCCGCCTAAGTTTGTATCTTAAAGCCTCCTCAATATCACACTGCATAAATAACTTCCTCTTTCATACTCGTAAGCAACTTCTTACGGTCTCTACACATGTCACTTTCCGACGCAAATAAAACAGTACCTTTCGTTCACTACAGTAAGTTTACACCTAAGGTAGAATTTCCTCCGATGTTATAATATAGTTTTACATAAAGAATGATTCACCAGCCGTCACGCTAACCCGAAAAATAATGCCCCGGAAACCCCTTATAACTTTTATGTGTGTTTATTTGGGATGGAAGCTTAAAAGTCATAACAGGTTTTCTTTATGGGACAGCGGACACAACCCATTTTTTCTCGCCTGACACTTCGAGCCCCAGTATCCACTCAAAAAAAATACGATGTGATAAAGTTGTGTAATGTTGAAAAGTAAGAATAAGTTTTCGGGACTAATTCTTACTTTTCTTTATATGGATTACGGAAAACTTATTTCCTACTTTCCAACATTTAAATAAATTCAAGTTGAATGTTCTATGAACCTGAAATAAATGATTAAAAACAACATGCCTGTTTTTAAAGACAACACTTTTTTGACCCCCCCAAAAAAAAAACAGTCAAAATGTTTTGAATAGATATAGCGGATAAACTACATTCAGCGTTTAATTATTTGCTACCGCTCAGAATAAAATAATTCAACCGCTAAATAAAGTTATAGTTTTAAGCACTTTGTGCAATAAAACACATGTTTACACTTCGTGTGGAAGATAAAACGGGCTTACAGGTTGGTTTAAATGATAAAAAAAAGAGAACAACTTTTTCATGCTAGATTCGCCCACCTAAAGTTAGTTCCCGTTTTTGACAGCTATTAAGCACAATTGAATTCAAAGCATCCTATGTCGATAAGTGTGCAAGTGATTATTTCAAATTAATTGTACTCTCTGGTTTAATAAAATAACTAAATTTCGGATCATGTTCGAAATTAAAAGTCAGCTTGTGTTCTTGATTGAAATTATCACGAATAGTAACATCAATTGTTTGTTTCACCACACAAAAAGAAGTGTAATATAGACTGAGTGTATCACCCTTCAGTTCGTAATTTAAGTTGGGAGAAAGATTACTATTCTTTCCATCTGAGAGAAATCCATATCCTGCTGTTTGAAAGAAGTTGTAATAATACTTTGCCCCATCATATTTTTGAGTTCGGATAAGTTTGAACTGAATTTTGACCGATTCAATAATACCAATTTTTGCTTGAAGCGGCAGAGTGGTAACTGAAAATTCGTACATCTGTTGAACCTCCAACTTATCATTACAACCAGTGGATAGCAGAGTTATGGCAGCTATCATGCCCATAAAAAGAGTTCTTCTCATAAAATTATTTGTTTATGCTTGTTTGTATTTTCAATTGATAATATACTTAGCTCCGACACCCAATTGAGTTGAATACTTCCCTACAGATGAACCCCACAGTACCCACTCCCTGACATTAACTAAAAGGATGATTCGATCAGTAATAAAGGTTTCAAGTTCAAGTATCACTGCACCTCCATACACAAATGCATCTTTATTCACAATTGTAGCACCATCATAAAGCGTTTTGTTTCCCCAATTGCTGGTTTCGTATCCGACTAAGCCCGATGCACCAATGGATAAGAGGAAAGTTTTACTTGGATCTGAAAGAAAACCATAATAATATCCCCCTTCACTCGTAAATTGAGTCACTGGAATCTGTATTTGTTTGTAATTAAGTTGCTTTAACAAGAACTCTGCTCCGAAAACCCAACGACTGTCGTTATGAGTGTAAGTGGAAAGAGACACGCCACCATAAGATGACTGTTGAGGATTTATTCCATTTACTGTCCCAACAGTAAGTTGAATGCCTTGTTGCCCGGGCAAATAGCGTTGTGCGTTTAAACATTCAAATAGAAGACTACATATTACAATTAATAAAATTGTCTTTTTCATTTCACTTGATTTTTAATTCATTGATTAATCTAGCACTGACAATATCACTGTTTTCAACCACGAAGCGTTGATGACGACCGCCATTCTTCTCATTCATCTCTATGATAAACTCCTTGCCATCCGGAATAGTAAACTTATCCATGACAAACACAGTACGTTCACTGCTTTTTCCGGATACACATGTGGCATAGTTGAATGCCCTAATGGGGAAAATGACCGTCTCCTGAATAGCTGTACGTTTCATTACTTTTTTGTCCACAATTTTGAAGGTGATAAAATCCAAATCGAAAGGTACATTCGATGAATTGGTAATTTGGGTATGGAAATAAAGTAGTCCGTCATGGGTGTAGATACCCTTAAGCAAGTATTGAATACCAAATTTCCTACTACCGATATGATTGATTTCCCTACGGTCATTCTTATAGATTGATTTCATAATAAGATGTACCATCATGGGCGATTCATTTCCCAGTTCTTTGAGATAGACTTCCTGCGCATTGTTTGGATGCGATATTGTATCTCCATCGTGTATAATATCTTTCATTTCCACACTCATCAAAAGCGGCTCATTGGCGTATTTTACGTTGAATGTATAGAAACTGCCCTCTTCTGTAATCACCGAGAAATTTGTTTCAGTCTTAAAATTTCTAACGGATGCTTTTACACGGACAACGTTCTCAGCTCCATCGGCTTTTCCTGCAATAATATTCGCGGAACCCAAGTCAATATATTTGACAGCTGCTGGAAAAATAATGTGGACGGTCTTATCAAAAGTAACTTCCATACCATATGGCGCTATCATTTTGTCGTAACTTATTTTCTTGGTCAACCCCTCGTATAAATCTCTTTTAGTTGTTTGTGCCTGTATTGAAAAGAGGATTCCAATAAGCAACATCAGCAATAATCTTATTTTATTCATTTTAGTGGATTGTTTATAAGAAGTAAAAACTTCTCTGATTAAATATTTTCTCAACATCTATTCTTGATTTATCAGCAACAAGACTCTGTATCCTGCTTTTAGTTTGACATTGATGGTTTGTACCTTTTTGGTCATATATTGCGAACCACTTTGGATAAGTCCTTTTCCTAGTCCGGCCAATACTTGTTGACCGGCTGATTGTGTCAAGGAGATACTAGTACCCATATTGGAACCTACATTCCCTACCAACTCCTTAAAGGCATTTATCTCCAATGAGCCGGGAATAAATATACCTTCCTGTCCATCTGTGTCATATACCGTAAGTTCTATGGAAAAAATAGTTCCCCTATATTCCAAATTCTGAATATAAATTAACAAACGATCCCCTTGTATCTTTGCTTTACCTGAAATCAGAGTATTAGGAGGTATTCTGAATTTCCCAATTTGTGCAGCTTCAAGTAGTCGTAATCGAACACTCTGACCGTTGACCAGTGAACAATTCTCATGAACACAAGCTTTGACAGTGTTTTTATCTTCCAATAGATTTTGTCCAATAGCCGTATTAAATCCGCTATTATGTGGACTTTTGTTATTACTCATTCCTATAGAATCTACAGCTTGTGGCAAACTTGAAACCGTTTGCTCTATTTGTTGGTTGATGTTGGAAATCTGCCTTTTCTTTTTCGAGCTAAGTAGCGAAGAACCGGTTAATTGATAATTTTGTCCGCCCATTGCCTGACTTTGATTTTGCCCTTGCGGAATATACTTGGCCGCCATTTGATAAGATTTTTCCATCAATTCAATCTGGTCGGCAATGGTGCTTTTTCGATTGTCACTTTCCTGAATTCTCGCAGATAGCTCATCCATTTTCCGATTTGTTGGTTTAGTATCTGGATTTACTTTCGACGATTCAAAGAAACTACCCAAGTTTCGATTGACTTGCTTGTAGGCATTGTTGGAATTTTGTATTTTGGCAATGTGCTCTCTACTTCGATTGTTGCTACTATAAATCTTTTCACCAACATGATTCAATTGTGTCTCAGGTTCCTTTTCTAATTCTGAAGCGTCCGGACTCTTCATTTCATCGTTGAACATGGAAGCTAGACTTTGTAAGGAGTGCTTTTGTTCCCCTTGGTTTTCTTCCAATTTGGCTTGTTCTAAAACTGCTTTCTTATCATCTGTCAAATCCTTGTTTTTAGGCATGGGAATCGTGGTATTAAAACCTTTCGTTCCCTTGAGTTTCTCCGACTTCGAAGGAGAAAAAATATACCAGATACTTAATCCGAAGACAATGAATATCAAGGGATAGATAAGCATTTTCTTTTGCCGTAGCTTTTGTTCAACCGTTAGCGGCTCTTTTTGAAGGTTGTCGCCTTCATTCTTGTCTTTCATATTGTTTGAGATTTTGTTGTTGAATACTATGGGTTGAATGCAGTTTCAGCTGATTGATATGTTCAATTTTGATTAGTTCTCGATCTGTCTTATTGATACTGCAAATAGAGAAAAACGAAAAATAGAGCGAAATAATTCCAAAAACTGAACCTAATACTACTACAGAGACAAGCCTTTTTTTAGGCGAAAGAGAATCACAATAGCTTTGCAATTTTTCTTCCATCTTGCATCTGAATTGCAATATCTTATTTATTATTTCCATTATTTCATCTGTTAGTGACCGTAAGGTCTTTATTGTCCAGTATCTCAAAAGTTTCAATGGTGAAACCTTGAGGATTATTGTCGCTTCGTACTGAATTCAATAGTTGGCAATGCGTTATCAAACTGCGTTCGGTCACATTGCTCTCGCGAATAATTAGTTGCCGGGCGTAGGTCATTACCTGATACGGATACTTGTCGAAATTACAGACCACACTATCCACCTGAATGGCTTGGTTGATATTTCCGGAAACAATTCGTGCATAGTATCCTTTTTCCGATAAATCCGAATAATAGTTGAAGGCACTTTTGTCCGAAAGAAACAAAGCTCTTTTGATATTACCCTCTATTGCAGCTTTATCAGGCGACAGAGTGAAGAAAAGTTCATGAAAGCGCCTTACATGTTCGCGGGCTTCTACCGGTCTGTTTTGTGATAAGTCTTGCGAGAGTGCCAGCATCAGGGATTTCCCATTATCCAGCACATATATTTTCTGTCGTTGTGCTTCCGCAAAATTGTACGAACTCCACAGAGCATAACCTGTTATGGAAGCGCACAGGCAAAGAAAAATAATGCTGAAGAGTCGAATCTGCTTGAAACTCGACTCAATGTTCTTTAATGATTTGAATTCCATTTGTTTTTTGTTTTAAAATTTATTTCCCTAGAAGTCGACCACCTACATTTCCTGCTACCGCTCCGGCAACACCACCTGCTATTGATCCCGCTTTACCGGCAGTACTGCTGACATTACGTCCATAATTACCCATGCCTCCAGCTTGAATAATCCAACCTGCTACAGTTGGGATAGTGAAATAGCCGATAATGCCAATAATCATAAAAACGATATAGACACCGTTGGAAGAATCGATAGAATAATTGGGATTGTTCTGCAATTCCGATATATCATTTTGCAACATCAAAACCTGTATTTTCGCAAGTATGGTACTGAATAAATCAGACACCGGAAGCCAGAGATACACGCTCACATAGCGGGTTATCCATTGAGTCATGGTAGATTGAAAACCGTCCCACACACTAATCGCAAAGGCAATGGGTCCAAGGAC
>Ga0302165_10000427_pt1 | contig 15647 bp, 13 predicted proteins | sample I_Fen_E3_2_FD_193499 | JGI IMG/M metagenome (GOLD analysis project Ga0302165, IMG submission 193499) | Peat permafrost microbial communities from Stordalen Mire near Abisko, Sweden - I_Fen_E3_2 | ecosystem: Environmental > Terrestrial > Soil > Wetlands > Permafrost | place: Sweden: Abisko...
ATCCAGCAAAATTCTCCGCAACTGGAACAAACGCATGTCTTCCCTTTCGGTTTATTAGTACTAAACTTAAAATTTCTACATTAATTCAAGTATTTTTATATTTAGCAATACCCATATTTTAGTTATTCATTCCATTGAAGCTTATTTCGCCGGAAAGTACTGCTTTTTGATTTCCTGTGCTATCTTCAACAATAAGATCACCTGTATCAGATAAAGAGATGCAAGTTACAATTTCTTCAGTGTTATATGTAATTAATTTTGCTTGTTTTCCAAATATGTTGGAATGATTTATACAAATTGAAATTGTTTCAGAAAGATCAAGATTATATAGAAATTTATTATATAATATTTCAAAGTGATTTAAAAACCTTGCAAGTATTTCGCTTCTTTCAAATTGTTTATTATAGTGAATTTTTAGAGACGTTGCAATGGGTTTTATGTCTTCATCAAAATCATTTTTATCTATATTAATATTCATACCTATGCCTAAAACTAAATAGTGTACACTATCCATATCACATTTCATTTCAGCTAATATGCCACAAAGCTTTTTATCATTTAGAAGTATGTCGTTAGGCCACTTTATTGTTGTGCTAATATTAAAATCCATTAAAGCTTTATAAACAGAAGCAGCAGCAATTTGAGTTATTTTAGGAGCTTCAGTTGGAGGAAGAGTTGGTCTTAATACTAAAGTAAACCAAAGTCCACCACTCGGAGAAACCCATTTTCTATTGAAACGTCCACTACCAAGAGTTTGCTTTTCAGCAATTATTATACTGCCGTCTTCAATGTTTTTTTGTGCAAGTTCCTTTGCTTTAATATTTGTAGAATCTATTTCGTCAAAGTGAATTATATTTTTACCGATTATAGATGTTTTTAGTAAGGATAAAAGGTCACTTTTATTCAATAAATCGGGGGAGTAAATGAGTTTATAGCCTTTATTTGATATACCGTCTATTATATAACCTTTTGATTTTAAATTTTTTATATGTTTCCATATAGCAGTTCTTGAAACATTTAATGTCGAACTTAAATATTCACCAGAAATATAATCTTTAGATATTTTTAATTCATTTAAAATTTTATCTTCCATAAATAAGTACCTCCTAAAATTTATTATATCATAATAATAAAGTGATTATTAGCTTCTGACGTATTCAAAAAACAACAAGTGAAAATGATATTAAATTATTAATAACATATATATATTAAAAAATTTATATATGATTATAAATTTAAGAAGTTAAAGATAATATGTTTAAATGTTTACTTGAGAAAAATGTTATATATTGGGTAAAAAATAAATTAACTATAGCCTTTCACATGGAAATCATATATAATATACTTTGGTATAATTTAAAAATGCAAGTAGACTTAAGGCATTTCTAGAGAGGATAATAAAATGAATACAAATAAAAATAATAAAAATATAAATCAAAAATCAAAATCTAAGTTAAAAAAAGGTAAGAAAAAGGCGAAAAGATTTTCGACTTTAACTTTAATGTCTTTTTTTATATTTGAATTTCTTTTTACAGCATGCACATTCCCATTTATGCTTTTATATGGACCATTTGAAAATTCAAAAAGTACATATGTTGGAGCTGCAATGACTTCAATGAATCATCAATATTTAGCAAAATGGTTTTTATCAGATAAAAAAATAGCAGAAATAATGGGACAAAATTCAACTGAAACTACGGATGAAACAACTAATACATCTCAAATTGAAATTCCAAAGATTAAGGATGATACTATAGAATTAAATGAGATTGATAATGAAAAATATAAAGGGTATTACCTTGTAATAAAGGATTCAACAAGAGTTAAAATTGGATATACGTCTAAGTTAAAGGTAGAAGGTGAAACTACATCTCAAATTGCTGAAAATAATGAAGCTATTGCTGCTGTTAATGGTGGTGGATTTACAGATCAATCATCAAATGCTTTGTGGACAGGAAATGGAGGATTCCCAATAGGTCTTATAATGAATGGGGGAGAGGTTAAATACAATGACTTAGGAAAAGATGGTGAAGCTGATTTACTTGGAATAACAAAAGAAGGTGTAATGCTTGTCGGTAAATATTCTGTAGAAAAACTTCAAGAACTCGGAGTTCAAGAGGCTTTAAGTTTTGGACCATCATTAGTTATTAACGGAAAAATGACGCCTATGAGTGGTGATGGAGGTTGGGGTATAGCTCCAAGAACCGTAATAGGTCAAAGAAAAGATGGTGCAATAATTCTTTTAGTTATAGATGGTAGAGGAACAAGTAGTCTTGGAGCTACGTTAAAAGAAGCACAAGAGGTTATATATAAACTTGGTGCAGTTAATGCAATGAATTTAGATGGCGGAAAATCAACAACAATGTATTATGATGGAGACATTATTAATACACCATCAAATAGTATGGGTGAAAGATCTATCCCAACAGCAATTATTGTTAAGTAAAGAGAAGGTGAGGTCAAGTTATGAAAATGTCTAAGAAGATAATTGCGTGGGCAATATTATCTATAATATTACAAGTTGGTGGATTATATGTTTTAGATAATTTTGTATTTAAACATTCATCAGACTTTGAAAGCAAAAAGATAGAAATTCAAAAAGATAAAACAAAAGATATTAATGCAACTATTCCAGCTAATGCAGAAGAAATAAATGTATCTTATGATGGGAAATATTTAACTTATAATGAAAATAATAATTTATACATACAAGACACTAAAACAGGCACTAATACTCAAATAACAACAGAAAATGAAGGTGAGATTTTTTATTATAAATGGTTATGTGATAGAGATAGACTTATAATAGCTAAAAAAGTTAAAGATAAAGGAGAATATAAAATTCAACTTGTAACATATAGTCCTAAGAATTCTTCTGAAACAGTTGTTAGCAACATATGTTCATATCAACAAGATATGGAAGTGAAAAAAGTAAGTGAATCAACTATAACAGGTGTATATTATATAGATATTTATAAAGGTGGTTTAAAGAATACCGTTTATAGAATAGATATAAATGATACTTTAACTAAACTTTCACTTAAGACTAATGTTTTAGGGAATATGGAAGTAATACCACATGAAGATAGGTTGATTTATGAAGACAAAGTTAATGGTAATTTCTTTGTTACAAGTCCTAATAAACAATTAGTATTTAGTTCAAATAAAAATTTAACGCTTTTAGGAATTGATAGAAAAGATGTAGTGTATATGGGTGAACTTAATGGAGATAAGATAGCAAGTATAGTTTATGGTAAAGTTAGTGAAGATACATCTACTTGGAAAAAAGTAACTCTTGATTCAGTTGTAAATAGTAATGATTTATACTTTAGTAATGAGAGCGAAATATTAATTAATGACAATCTTAAAGGAAGTGTTAAGAATTTAACTACTGGAAATGAAGTTGAATATGAAGGAAAACTTATTCAAATTAAAGAAAATTTTATAGCTACTACTGATAGTAATGGAAAGTTAGCTTATAAGAATTTAAAATAATAAAAAGTTAATGTGTCTTAATAAAGAGCACTCAATCTTAGCGTTGAATGCTCTTCGTTTTCAAAAAATTGTATGACTATACATTAAATATGGTATAATACAAGACATATAAAACAAAAAGAGGAGGACAATATGAATTCACTAATATTTGAAAAGATAATAATGCTTCCAGCGATACTTATTGCTTTTACATTTCATGAATATGCACATGCATACGTCGCAGATAAACTGGGAGATAAAACACCAAGATTTCAAGGGAGATTAACCTTAAATCCAATTGCACATATTGATCCAATAGGATTTATAGCAGTTTTAATTTTTGGATTTGGATGGGCAAAACCGGTACAAGTTAATCCGTCAGCATATAAAAATTATCATAAAGATGATTTAAAGGTAAGTTTAGCAGGACCAATTGCAAACTTTTTAGTTGCTATAGTAGCGACATTAATCCTAGGCGTTTATATGAATTTTGCATATGGAGTTTTACCATCAGCATTAAACATAGTATTAAGTTCAATGATATTTAGCATACTTCGACTTAATATATTTTTAGGCTTGTTTAATTTAATTCCAGTACCGCCATTGGATGGATTTAGTCTTTTAAGAGACTTAAGTCCAAAAACTTTTTATAAATTTCAAGAGAAATTTTATCAATATCAAATGCTAATAATGTTATTCCTTTTATATTTTGGTGGAAGAATTATTGCAGTACCAGCCAATGCTATAGTGAACGTATTGTATAAGATTGCACTCAGTATATAGTCTTTTTTAGTAAAAACATTGATTACTTAAATAATATTTTATATCAATAAGAGTGCAAAATCTAGAAATAATTAAGTTGACAAAATTTCATACAATTTGTATAATTTAATAACATTAATATTGAAATATTCGAAGAAAAGGAGAGTATTTTAATTGATTCCTTAAGCGAATAGGGGGCATGGTGAAAGCCCTATGGATAGATTAAAAGAAGAGAACCTTAGAGAAATCACCTGAAATGAGTAGGGATGGTCGCAATTAAACTTTGCGTTAAAAGTTAAGTGGTATTTTATTTGAACATATTAAAAAGTTAATATGATTTATATAAAATACAATTAGAGTGGTACCACGGATAATCCGTCTCTTTGTTTATAAGAGGCGTTTTTTTATTGCAGAAAATACTATAGAATTTTTGTTGTTTGAACAAAATTAGAGGAGGATATTTATGGATTATAAAGTTAAAGTTGCAGAATTGATAAAAGAGCATGTGGAGTTAGATATTGAAACTATAGAAAAATTAATAGAAATACCACCAAAGCCAGAAATGGGAGATTATGCTTTTCCATGTTTTCAATTATCAAAGGTTATGAGAAAAGCTCCTAATATGATAGCAGAGGAATTAAAAAATTCTATGTGCATTGATGGATTTGAAAGAATCGAAAATCTTGGACCATACCTTAATTTCTTTGTTGATAAGGGAGTTTTTGCAGAAAATACAATCAAGAAGATTTTAGAAGATGGAGATAGCTATGGATCATCAAATATAGGAACCGGAAAAACTGTATGCGTGGAATACTCTTCACCTAATATAGCAAAACCTTTCCATGTTGGACATTTATTTACTACAGCTATAGGAAATGCTTTGTATAAGATGTTTCAAAAAGAAGGATATAATACTGTAGGATTAAATCATTTAGGAGATTGGGGAACTCAATTTGGTAAGTTAATATCAGCTTATAGCAGATGGGTAAATGAAGAAGCTTTAGAAAAATCACCCATTGATGAATTACTTAGAATATATGTTAAGTTTCATGAAGAAGCTGAAAAGGACCCAACTTTAGATGATGAAGCAAGATTAAACTTTAAGAAATTAGAAAATGGTGATGAAGAAGCTACAGCTCTTTGGACTAGATTTAGAGACTTAAGTTTAAAAGAATTTGAAAGAGTTTATAATATTTTGGGAGTTAAATTTGATTCATTAGCTGGAGAAGCATTTTATAATGATAAAATGGATGTAATTGTTAATGAATTAAAAGAAAAAAAGCTACTTGTTGAAAGTAATGGGGCACAAGTTGTAATGCTTGATGATTATAATATGCCACCATGTATAGTACTTAAAGGTGATGGTGCATCAATATATGCAACAAGAGATTTAGCAGCAGCTATGTATAGAAAGAAGACTTATGATTTCCATAAATGTGTTTATGTAGTTGGAAGCCCACAAGCTCTACATTTTAAACAAGTATTTAAGGTATTAGAACTTGCGGGACATGAATGGTCAAAAGATTGCGTACATGTAGGGTTTGGATTAGTTAAATTTGCAGATAGGAAGCTTTCAACTAGAAATGGTTCAATTGTCTTACTTGATGATTTACTTCGTGAAGCAGTTGAAAAGACTAAGGAAGCTATAAAAGATAAGGATGAAATTAAAAATAAAGAAGAAGTTGCTAATAAAATTGGTGTTGGAGCAGTAATTTTCACTTATCTTAAAAATTCAAGAGAAAAAGATATTGTATTTGATTGGAAGGAAATTTTATCATTTGAAGGAGAAACAGGTCCATATGTACAATATGCGTATGCTAGAGGAAATAGTATACTTAATAAAGGTAATGAGTGCACAGGAAATGTAGATTATAGCAAACTATCTTCAAAAGAAGAATTTGAATTAGTTAAGAGCATAGCTAACTTTAATAATGCAATAACTTTCGCATTAGAGAAATTAGAACCATCAATATTAACTAGATATGTAATTGAAGTGGCAAAAGGATTTAATAAATTCTACAATGCACATACAGTATTAAATTTAGAAGATGAAGATTTAAAAGCTACTAGATTAAACTTAGTTAAAGCAAGTTTACAAGTAATAAAAAATGGATTAGAACTACTTGGAATTGATGTAGTAGAAAAAATGTAAAAATTCAACTAAAATATAGTTATGTAAATATAAATAGAGGAAAAGCTCTCAGCATAGAGTTTATCCTCTATTTTTTCTACAGTTTTATTAATTAAGAAAATTATAGCATTTAGAAATATGTAATATTAAAGAAATAAATATATGATATAATTAAGGCATAATTGCAAATTTTAACAGAGAGGATTTGAAATAAATTGCTTATAAATAAAAACGTTAAGTATAGAGACATATTGATATTTGCATTAATAGGAGTAATTGGGTACAAAATTATAGATAATTATGATTATTTCTTTAATATAGGTAATAAAATTTTATCCATTATTTCTCCATTTATATATGCTATGATATGTGCGTATGTATTAAATCCAGTGGTAAAATTTTTTGAGGGAAAATTCAAAATGAAGAGAGTAATATCAATAGCAATCACATATTGTATGATTGTAGCGCTAGTTATTATAATATTATTTTTTACTATACCAAGTATAATAGATAGTATATTAAACATAACTCGGGAAATACCAACTTATATGGAAGTTGTACAAAAATGGATTAACACTATTCTTGAAAATGAAAAAATAAAAGCACTAATAATACAAGCAGGGCTTTTAAATAAATTTGAAGAAATATCTAGTCAAATAGGAAGTGTAGCAATAGGATTGTTACAGAATTTGGCTATGTATTTATTATCATTTACATCAAATTTACTCAATGTGATTTTAGGATTTTTAATTTCAGTTTATGTTTTAGTAGACAAAGAAAAATTTGCAAAGGGTGCTAGAACTATTACATATATGATTTTGAAGGAAGAAAAAGGAACTAAATTAATAACTTTTATTAGAACGTATAACAAAATGATAGGCGTTTATATTGGAATAAAAGCAATCGATTCTGCAATAATAGGAGTTATAGCACTTATTGGGTTACTAATTGTTGGAGAACCTTATGCACCATTGGTTGCATTAATTGAGGGTGTTACTAATATGATTCCTTATTTTGGACCGCTTATTGGTGAACTTGTTGGTGCCATAGTTGCAATTTTTATTTCCCCTATTAAGGCTTTAATAGTATTCATACTTTTACTTTGCATTCACATATTTGATGCATGGTATCTTGATCCTAAGCTTATCGGGAAAAAGGTTGGAGTTAGCCCTTTGGGAATAATCTTAGGAGTAACCATAGGTGGGGCATTTTGGGGACCGGTTGGAATGTTATTAGGATCGCCTACAATTGGTACTATAAATATATATTATGAAAAGTTTTTGATAAAGTTCAAGGAAAATAACCCCAGACTAGTCAAAAAAGAAAATCTTGATGAAATTAATGAGTAAATATAAAAGGATATTTAGTAATATGGAGGAAAAATGAGAAGAAACGAAATTGATTGGATTAGAAATATTGGTGTATTATTATTATTTGTATTTCATACAGCGTCTATCTTTACATATTATGAACCTTGGTATATTTGGGCTGATAGTAAAAGTTGGGTAGCTACAATAATATTTATATTATGCATTCCTTGGCATATGCCTGTATTATTCTTTTTAGCTGGAGCATCCACAAGATTTGCATTATGTAGTAAAAGCGGGAAAACATATATTTTAGAGAGAGTGAAAAGACTTCTAATTCCATTTATACTTGGAATGATAATTTTAGTGCCTCCTCAAGGGTATTTTGCACGTGTGAGTAGAGGTAAATATGTAGGTAATTATTTTCAACAATGGAAGTATTTTTGGACTACTATTTCAGATATACCTTATGATGGAGGGCTTGGACCTGCGCATTTGTGGTTTATTCTGTATCTATTTATTATTTCAATAGTTGGATTATTTATTATTAGGAGCTTTAAAAAAGAAGGGATGAAAAAGTTTTTAATAAAACTTAAGTATAAATTGACTAGTAAATATTCTTTGATTTTTACAGTATTAATATTCTTTATTGCGGATATGATTCCACTTGCAATTGCACAAAAGAATATATTAATATTTTTAATAGTATTTTTAATGGGATATATTGTTTATGGTGATAACGATTATTTAGAATATATGGATAAGAATAAAAGGAAAAGTTTAATTATAGTAGTAATTTTTTTTCTATTCTACATAGGGCTAATTTTATACTATTACAATTTGAAGAATAATAATGGTATAATCTTAAAAATCTTATTATCTATAATGAGAAATAGTATTATGACTACTACTATTGTAGCTGTTATTGGATATGGAAGGAAATATTTAACTGGTAGAGGAAAAGTGCTTGATTATTTAAATAAAGCTTGTTTTCCAGTATATATATTACATCAACCAGTAATCGTTATAAGTGCATATTATTTGCTTAGTTATAATAAATTGCCTATGTATTTGTCAATTGTAATAATTTTAGGAAGTTCGGTTCCTATAACTTTTTTGATATATGAAATATTAAGGAAAATAAAAATAATGAAATATTTAATTGGTGCTAAGTAAAGTATTCAAAATCAAATAATAGAATATATTGTTGTAATAAAACTTGATTAGAAGAAGTGGGAGAAGAAATTATGGAAGAATTTTTTGATTTAATAAATAAACGTGAGAGTTGTAGAAAGTATTTAGATAAACCTGTTGAAAAGGAAAAATTAATTAAATGTATCGAAGCTGCAAGAATAGCGCCATCGGCATGCAACAGTCAACCATGGCATTTTGTTGTAGTTAATAATAAAGAAGTATCATCTAAGGTTGCCATGTGTTTACAAGATAAGGTTATGAATAAGTTTACTAGTGAATGTCAATCATTTATAATTGTTGTTCAAGAACGAGGTAATCTGACCTCGCGTGCAGGATCTTTAATGAAACAACAGGATTATAGGTCTGTTGACATTGGAATCGCTACACAACACATATGCCTCTCTGCAACGCAGCAGAATTTAGGCACATGTATTTTAGGGTGGTTTAATGAAAAGGAGCTTAAAAAGCTTTTGAATATTGATAAATTAAAAAGAATTAGATTAGTAGTAGCTATAGGATATCCAGAAACTAATGCTATAAGAAAGAAAATAAGAAAAAGTATAAATGAAATTTCAACTTTTATTGAATAAGTCACATATAGCAAAATACAATACTGTTTTGTTATATGTGAGCAAGTCTGGATAACTAAAAAAGCACTATCAATATAATTATATTTTGATAGTGTTTTAATTTTGTTAATCATATTAGACTTGTTATTTTCTTTTAAGTGCATTGAATTATTTTTATAGGGTTTATAAGCTTTTGCGAATTGCAAAAATAAAGTATAATAAATAAGTAAAAAGGATGTGGTAAAATGTCAAATATAGGTGCATTTTTTGATTTAGATGGAACTCTATATAGAGAAGGGCTAATAACGGAAGTATTTAAAAAAATGGTTAAATATGAGATTATAGGCGAAGAAAGATGGTATAATGATGTAAGACCATATTTTATGAAATGGGACAAAAGGCAAGGTGATTATGATAATTACCTTTTAAAGATGATAGATATATATGTTGAATCTATTAAAGGATTGCAAAAATATCAAATGAACTATATAGCGCAAAAGGTTGTTGAGCAAAAAGGTGATAGGGTATATACGTTCACAAGGGATAGAATAAAATGGCATCAAGAAAGTAATCATACTTTAATCATAATATCAGGATCACCTTCAGAACTTGTAGGCGAAATGGCTAAAAAATATGGTTTTACAGATTACATAGGTGCGAAATATACTGTAAATAATGATGGAACATATACAGGAAATGTTATTCCAATGTGGGACAGTAAAAGTAAAGCTAAGGCAATAAATGATTTTGTGAAAAAATATGATATAGATTTAAATGAAAGTTATGCTTATGGAGATACAGCGGGAGATTATACTATGTTTAAAAATGTAAAACACCCTTATTGTATCAATCCAACTAAAGAACTTTTGCAAAAAGTAGTAAAAGATAGAGAATTAATAAAAAAAGTTAATGTGGTAGTTGAAAGAAAGGATGTAATATATAACTTAGATATTGAAGATATACAATTCTTATAGGAAAGAGTGATACTGTGATTATTCGTGAAAATAAGGTCAAGGTAGAAGAGTTTGAGGATGAATTTGTGATGAAATCTCAAGATAAAGAGTATGACCCAGAAGAAATTATCTTCTTTGATCTTGAACATTATGTTTATAAAAAACCTAAATGCATTGGAGTTTTTGGTGCATGTGAATATGATAATAAAAATAAGAATATATTGGTTACTCAATATATGATTGAAGATAGAGATGAAGCTATAGATATATTATATCTTGCAAAAGAGTATTTCATAAGGATGAAGGGGAAAGGTAAAAAAACAATAGTTACGTTTTCTGGGAATAATGATTTTACAGTTATAAATTATCTTTTTAAGGAAAATGGTATAGACTATAATTTTACGCAAGAATTTGATTCAATTGATATTCAAAAGGAATATGAAAAAGAGAAAAAGGTATCAACAGGACTAAAAAAATTAGAAAAGGTATTTGATATTGAAAGAGAAGGCGAAGTTATTAGTGGATCTAATTTAGCTAAAACTTTTCACAAAGTTATGAAAGATAAGAATTATTTTAAAAGAATGCCAGAAGAAAAAATAGAAAAAATCCTACTTTATAATGAACAGGATGTTGTAAATTTATTATATATATATATCAATTGGAAAAAATATATATTTGAAGATACTATAGAAGAGGAAATAACTCCGAAAAATATAGATGATTCAGAAGAGGATAATATAGATGAAGATAAATTAAATAATGATTTGTAATTAGAAAATATATTAATCATTACTTTCTATTTAATTTACAACTTTGGGTAATTTAAATAGATTTATCTTTATTTTTTCTTTATATTAGATTAAAATTATTATTAAGTAAAAAATAACAATATACTTAAGAGGGAATATTATTTTAAATACTATATTCTTTTTTTAATAAAAATACATTTATAAGTGAGGTAATACTATGTCAAACGAAATTAATTCGTCTAATTTTATAAGAAATATCGTTATAGAGGATCTAGAACAAGGTAAACATAAGGAAATAATTACTCGTTTTCCACCTGAACCTAACGGTTACTTACATATAGGTCACGCTAAATCTATTCTTTTAAATTTTGGTTTAGCAGATGAGTTTAAAGGGAAGACTCATTTAAGATTTGATGATACTAACCCTGTTAAAGAAGATACAGAATATGTTGAATCAATTAAAGAAGATGTAAAATGGCTTGGTGTAAATTGGGATGACCTTTTCTTTGCGTCAAATTATTTTGATGAAATGTACAATAGAGCTATTTTACTAATAAAGAAAGGTAAAGCCTATGTTTGTGATTTAACAGCTGAAGAAGCTAAAGAATATAGAGGAACATTAACTAAGCCTGGAAAAGAAAGTCCTTACAGAAATAGGCCTGTTGAAGAAAACTTAGATTTATTTGAAAGAATGAAAAATGGAGAATTTGCTGATGGTGAAAAAGTTCTTAGAGCTAAAATAGATATGGAGTCAGCAAATATAAATATGAGAGATCCTATTATATACAGAATATCTCATTCTACTCACCATAATACTGGTGATAAATGGTGCCTATATCCTATGTATGATTTCGCTCATCCATTAGAAGATGCCATTGAACATATAACTCACTCTATCTGTACTTTAGAATTTGAAGATCATAGACCACTTTATGATTGGGTAGTAAGTGAATGTGAAATGGAAGCTACTCCAAGACAAATAGAATTTGCAAGATTAAATATTACTAATACAGTTATGAGTAAGAGAAAGCTTAAACAACTAGTTGATGAAAAAGTAGTTGATGGATGGGATGACCCTAGAATGCCAACTATTTGTGGACTTAGAAGAAAAGGTTGCACTCCTGAAGCATTAAGAAATTTCTGCAGCGCTATTGGAGTTGCTAAAGCTAATTCTACAGTTGACTCTCAAATGTTAGATTACTTTGTAAGAGAAGACTTGCAACTTAAAGCACCATTAGCTATGGCTGTATTAAATCCTTTAAAACTTGTAATAACTAACTATCCTGAAAATGAATGCGAAATGCTTGAAATAGAAAATAATGCTAAGGATGAAACTCAAGGTACTAGATTAGTTCCATTCTCTAGAGAAGTATATATTGAAAGAGAAGACTTTATGGAAGTTCCAGCTAAGAAATACTTTAGATTATTCCCTGGTAATGAAGTTAGATTAAAGGGCGCATATTTTGTTAAATGTAATGAGATAATCAAAGATGAAAATGGAGAAGTAACAGAAATTCACTGTACGTATGACCCAGAAACTAAGAGTGGTTCTGGCTTCACTGGTAGAAAAGTGAAGGCAACTATCCATTGGGTAGATGTAAAATCTTGCGTTCCTACTGAATTTAGATTATATGAACCATTAATATTAGATGATATTGAAGAAAATGAAGGTAAAGATTTCCTAGAACAAATAAATCCAAATTCAATGGAAATATTACAAGGTTTCATTGAACCAACTGCAATTAAAGATGCTAAACCACAAGATAAATTCCAAATGGTTAGAAATGGCTTCTTTGCTGTAGATACTAAATACACTACTGATGATAAATTAGTATTTAATAGAATAGTACCTTTAAAATCATCATTTAAATTAAGCTAATATAGATAAACATCTTAAAAATTATACTTGCGATATATCTCGCCGAAATAAGGAGCATGCTTTGGTTCCGGTTTCTAAGGAATTTTGGTGGGTGTTTCTAAGACCACAAGTTGTGCCCAAAATGCTAGCTTCAAAGGCAAGCTTTGAACTAGCATATTTGGAACAACTTATGATATAAGAAACACAACCACCAAAATTCCTAATGAAACGCTTCACCAATGCATGCTCCTTATTTCTAGTTAAGATATGTTTCAAACTAAAAATTTAATTCATAGTTTGTTTGTCTATAAAAATTAATAATTCAACATGAAATAGTTAAGATGGCGTCTCAAAACTACTTTTAATGTGTTTAGTGGCACTCATTTTTATATTAACCAATTGAAAAAAAATTGTTCTTAATTTAATATACTAAAAATTAAAGTCTATATATAAAACAATGTTAACTAGATTTCTACTTTAAAATATATTCCACACTAGAAAGAGAGGGTACTCTTTTGTGCAGTGTTGCATTGAGAATATAGCTGTAGGTATTTCTTCATTAGAAGTTGTTCCATTTTTGCTTGTCATTAGCTTGTCATTAGCTTGCCTAAGGAGCATGCATAAATGGTGCAACTTCTAATGGTAGAAATCCACAGCTATATTCTCTAGCAACCGGAACAACAGAGTACCCTCTCTTTCGGTTGGTTATCGCAAAATTTTAGTTTTTACATGGTTTATCTATCTATTAATAATTTATATACTTAAAAAATTTTCAAATCTATTTCTAGTCTTTTCTGCACCTATAATTTGCATTATAGTATAAATGTCAGGTGAATTAGTTCTATGAGTTAATGCAGCTCTAACTGCTCCTGCAACATCAGAAATCATACCTTTATATTGATCTGGATTTGCTTTGAAGTCTTTTCTATTAGCACAATATCCAAGTCTAAGTCCAATTTCTTTTAGATCTTCAAACCAAGCTTCTTGATTTTCTACGTTAAAGTTAAATTCATTTTTATAAACTTCTATTACAGCCTTAGCAGCTTCTAATGTAACTCCCTTTGGTAGTTCTATTTGTTCTACTGTTTCTTTATCGAATAATTCATCAAAGAAATAGAATACCTTATCTTTTACTTCATCCCATTTAGCGAAATCTTTTCTTGGTTTTGGACCTTCTTTATCTATATTAAACATTTCTTTTGCCATAGTTTCATTTTCTGTAACTAATTTATACATCTCTTCATCAAACTCTTTAGCCCAAGTCACATAGTTTTCATAAACATCACTAGCTTTCATAGCAGCTATAAGCTCTTTAGATACATCATTTAATTTAACTAAATCAAATAAGGCTCCGCTTTTGCCCATTTTTTCTAATTGAATTTCAAATTCATGATAATCAGTTTTAGGATTTTCAGATCTCCACTCTTCAAAAGTAGAGTTAACTATATTAAGTAAATATTCAATTACTGTTATTGTTGGGAATCCAACTTCTTTATAGTAAGAAACAGCAGCTTCTGGATCCTTTCTCTTTGAAAGTTTTCTTTTTGATCCTCCATCTTGCTTCATTATTGTTGGGATATGAGCATATCTTGGAGCCTCAAAACCTAAAACTTCAAATAATTGAACATGTATAGGAAGTGATGATAACCATTCTTCGCCTCTTATTACATCTGTAGTTCTCATTAAGAAATCATCTATTGCATGAGCAAAGTGATATGTTGGAAGGCCATCTCCTTTAATAAGCACTATGTCTTGATTATTTTCTGGGAATGATATATGTCCCTTTATTAAATCATGGAATTCAACTCTCTTTTCAGTTGTTCCTGGAGATTTTAATCTTATTATATATTGTTCTCCATTTTCAATTCTCTTTATAGCGTCTTCAGCAGTTATATTTCTAAACTTAGCATATTCTCCATAGTAACCTGGAGTTATTTTATTAGCTACTTGCGTTTCTCTTAATTCTGCTAATTCTTCTGGAGTGCAGAAACATGGATAAGCTAATCCTTTTTCAACTAAATCTTTAGCAAAGGTATTATATATATGTGATCTTTGACTTTGTCTATATGGACCATACTCACCTTTAGAAGTCTCTTGACCTGTCATACCTTCATTAAAGTCCATACCAAAGTTATGCATAGTTGCTATTGTATCATCTATTGCACCTTCAACTTCTCTTTTTTGGTCAGTATCTTCTATTCTTAAATAAAAAACTCCTTCAGTTTGACGTGCTAATCTTTCGTTTATTAATGCAGCAAATATTCCACCTATATGTTGGAATCCAGTTGGACTTGGTGCATATCTTGTAACATTTGCACCTTCTTTAAGATTTCTCTTTGGATATTTTTCAATATAATACTCAGTTGTGTGTTCAACATTTCCAAATATAATTTCTGCTAATTTTTTAAAACTCATTATGTATTTCTCTCCTTTAATTATAAATATAAAAAAAGCCTTTCATCCTAAAATACTTAGGACGAAAAGCTAACTTCCGCGTTACCACCTAAATTGATTAATTTACTTAATCCACTTAATTATCTTTAAGGGAATAACCCCATAAATATACTTTATCTCACGACTTTCTATTTATTGCTCCAAAGCTTCCTTCAATAGGTTTAAATTCTAGGCTTACACTATCCCCAGATCTCTT
>Ga0302165_10000428_pt1 | contig 15646 bp, 20 predicted proteins | sample I_Fen_E3_2_FD_193499 | JGI IMG/M metagenome (GOLD analysis project Ga0302165, IMG submission 193499) | Peat permafrost microbial communities from Stordalen Mire near Abisko, Sweden - I_Fen_E3_2 | ecosystem: Environmental > Terrestrial > Soil > Wetlands > Permafrost | place: Sweden: Abisko...
ACTGCACTGAACGCTTTTACCGTGATGTTGGCAAACGAATTAAGGGATGCAAACTTTAAAATCAACAGTGTTTCACCCGGCTATACAGCAACCGACCTTAACCAACATAGAGGAACGCAAACAGTAGAGCAGGGAGCAAAATTCATTGTGAGATATGCAACCTTAGGCATTGACGGACCAACAGGGGGATTTTTCAGAGAAGAGGAAATACCCTGGTAAGAATTAGCTCTCAGGCATTATCACAAACACAATCATTCTAAAACAAACATAATTAAAATTTAAAATGAGTACAAAAAATAAAATTGCAGTAGTTACGGGCGGTAGCCGTGGATTAGGGAAAAACATGGCGTTGGCTCTTGCTAAGAAAGGAATTGACGTGGTATTGACTTACAACAGCAATAAAGAAGCGGCGGATAAGGTCGTTGCAGAAATTCAATCACTCGGACAAAAAGCTTATGCCTTTCAGTTAGATACAAGTAATATCAACTTGTTCGATAATTTCATTCAACAAGTGGCAGAACACTTGCAGGTACAAACAGGAAGTCCGAACTTTGATTTTCTGATCAACAATGCCGGAACAGGTTTATATGCATTAGCAACAGACACTACCGAAGAACAACTGGATGCCATATTCAACATTCACTACAAGGGTGTATTTTTCCTTACACAAAAAGCATTGCCATTTATGAATGATGGTGGCGGAATTGTCAATATTTCATCAGGACTTACACGCATCACTATACCCGGTTCTTCTGTGTATGGTTCAATGAAAGCGGCAGTTGAAACCCTTACCACTTACTTAGCAAAAGAACTGGGTGCCAGAAGAATTCGTGTTAATGTGATTGCACCGGGTGCCATTGAAACTGATTTTGGCGGTGGTCGTACCCGCGACAATAAAGAAATCAATGCACACATTGCAAGTTTAACGGCATTAGGTCGCGTTGGGTTACCCGATGATATTGGAGGCGTGGTTGCATTTCTATGTACCGAAGATGCCCGTTGGATAAACGGACAACGCATAGAAGTTTCGGGCGGACAGTCTCTATAAGAATAAACAACTTTACAATATGACAACTACCAAACCAATCAGAATTAAATCGATCAGTGAATATCATCAGGCTTTGGGACTTCCTAAGCCGGAGCATCCGCTGATTAGTGTTATAAATCTTGAATCGGTGCAACATCAATCGGGCAATGAACCGATAAGTCTGGTATTTGATTTTTATTCCATTTCGTTGAAAAGGAATTGCAAAGCTAAATTCAAATATGGACAGCAGCGATATGATTTTGACGAAGGAGTCATGTTTTTTATGTCTCCGGGTCAGGTTTTTGGTATTGAAATAGAAAAAGATGTGCCAATAAGACGTACAGGATGGTTATTACTTATCCATCCTGATTTCTTATGGAATACAGCTTTGGCAAAAACCATCAAGCAATACGAATACTTTGATTATTCTGTCCACGAAGCATTGTTTCTGTCGGATAAAGAAGAAACAGCCATTATTGGCATTATGCAAAGTATTCAACAAGAGTATAACTCCAATATTGATAAATTTAGTCAGGGTATCATTATTGCTCAATTGGAATTATTACTTGTTCAGTCCGACCGATTTTATCATCGTCAGTTTATTACCCGCAAAATAACCAATCATAAGGTACTCACCCGACTGGAAGAAATTCTTACTAATTATTTCAACAGTGATGATCTGGTCGATAAAGGATTGCCGTCTGTTCAGTATATAGCAGACCAATTAAACGTATCGCCTAATTATTTAAGTGACTTGCTCAAGGTGTTGACAGGACAAAGTACGCAACAACACATCCACGACAAATTAATTGAGAAAGCAAAAGAAAGACTGTCCACTACCGATTTATCGGTTAGTGAAATTGCTTATGAATTAGGCTTTGAACACTCGCAATCGTTTAGTAAGTTGTTCAAAACAAAAACAAATCTTTCACCTTCTAAATTCAGGCACTCTTTTAATTAAATGGATTACAAACAAACCCAATCCGGCATTTGGACTTATCAACAAAATAAATTTGGACTTATCAACAAAGCTGATTAAAATTTATGAGCCTAACTTTGCGGCATAGATAATTTTAAAAATTACATCATGTTAATTTCAGGCAATGAAAAATAAAGATACAGTTTTAGTTACAGGTGGAACAGGTTTTGTTGGAGTGCATTGTATTCTTCAATTATTGCAAAAAGGGTATAATGTAAAAACAACTCTTCGATCATTAAAGAGAAAAGATGAAGTTATTGAGATGCTGAAAACGGGTGGTATCACTTCATTCAATAATCTTGCATTTATAGAAACAGATTTGACCAAAGATGATAATTGGGACGAAGCCGTGAAAGATTGCGACTATGTGTTACACGTTGCATCGCCGATTTTTCTATCGTTACCAAAAGATGAGAACGAGATGATTCGCCCGGCCGTTGATGGAGCGCTTCGGGTGTTGAAAGCTGCTCGGAATGCAGGTGTAAAACGGGTAGTAATGACTTCCAATTTTGGCGCAGTTGGTTATAGTCACAAGAACCCAAACGATGAAATAACAGAGACAGATTGGACAGACCCGAATGAAAAAGGATTATCGTCGTACAACAAATCAAAAGTAATAGCCGAACGTGCAGCATGGGATTTCATAAAAAATGAAGGCGGTGATTTGGAGTTGAGTGTAATCAATCCGGTTGGCATCTTCGGACCCTCGTTAGGACCGGATATTTCAAGTGGTTTTGAATTGTTGAGAAATCTTTTGAATGGATCCATGAAAGCTATCCCTAATCTGACAATGAATATCATCGATGTGCGGGACGTGGCAGATTTACATATTCGTGCAATGATTGATCCGGAAGCGAAAGGGCAACGTTTTTTGGCTTTGGCAGGCGGTAAAATATCCATGCCCGAAATCGCATTGTTGATTAAAAAGAAAATGCCGGAGGTTGCACACAATATCTCAACAAAAAGGTTGCCGGATTGGTTAGTATCATTGACTGGTTTGTTTAGTCCGCAAGCAAAGAATATTGCTTCCATGTTACGGGCAAACCGCAACACGAGCAACGCAAAAGCCAGGAAAATATTAGGGTGGAAACCGCTTTCAAATAACGAAGAAGCCATAATGGCTGCTATAGAAAGCATGATTAAATACAAAGTGATTTAGTATCTTATAATTAGTCAGATTAATTGGAACGTATGAAAATTATAATCACGGGAGCTACCGGAATGGTTGGAGAGGGTGTTTTGTTGGAATGTCTGCAAAACGAAAGCATAGCACAGGTATTAATAGTGAATCGCAGACATTATGACCTGCACCATCCCAAATTAAAAGAACTGCTTATTTCTGATTTTATGAATATTGAAAAACACAGCGCCGCCTTAAAAGGGTATGATGCTTGTTTTTATTGTGCCGGTATTAGTTCTGTCGGTTTAAAAGAACCGGAATATACTCATATTACGTACGATATTACGTTGCACGTTGCCAAAACATTGGTAACATTGAATCCCGGTATGGTATTTAATTTTGTTTCGGGCTCCCTTACCGATAGCACCGAAGAAGGCAAACTGATGTGGGCAAGGGTAAAAGGAAAAACAGAAAATGCTTTATTGCAATTGCCATTCAAAGGCGAATATAATTTCCGCCCTGGTTTTATGAAACCTTTTAAAGGGCAGAAAAATGTGAAATGGTTTTTCAGACCGATCATTTGGATATTTCCACATATACTCTCATCTCAATCGCTCACCTTAAGCGAAGTGGGCAGAGCCATGATAAATACGGTTGCAAAAGGGTATCCGAAACAAGTGTTGGAGATACAAGACATCAAAGAATTGGCGAAATGAGAATTACCGAAATCACATCCTGCTATATCGGTCCGCAAATTTCACCCGAGCAATTTATTCCCGAGCATTTTTTCCTTTATCTTGGCAAAGGAAGTATGATAGGTTTTGACGGAACAAAAGAGCTCACCCTAAATGCCGGAGATTACTGTATGGCTTGCAAAAATCATCTGGCTCGTTACAACAAGCAAAAAGATGAAGATCAGTTTGAGAAGGTGGTCATTATTTTTGACGAACCATTTCTTCGAGACTTCAAACAAAAACATGCCGTTGCTGACATTGTTCCAAAGCCGCACGATGCTTTTACAGCATTAAAAAAACATAAATTGGTACCCAATTTCATCGTTTCGCTGATGCCATATTACAGCCGGGGTGGACAAATAGATGATACTTTCGCGAATGTAAAACGGGAAGAGTTATTGTTGATTTTAATAAAAACAAATCCTGAAATAGTGTCAGTTCTGTTTGATTTTGGTATTCCTCAGAAAATTGATCTGGAGGCTTATATGAATCGAAATTACAAGTTCAATGTTACACTGGAACGGTTTGCATACCTTACAGGACGGAGTTTATCGTCATTCAAACGAGATTTCAAACAGATATTTAAAGATTCACCGAGCCGGTGGTTGACAAAAAGACGCTTGCAGGAAGCTCATTTTCTAATGCAGAAAAAGGGCAGCAAGCCCATTGACTTTTATCTCGATTTAGGTTTTGAGGATTTGTCACATTTTTCATATGCATTTAAAAAGGAGTTCGGATATCCTCCAACAAAATTATCGGAAACGAAAGATTTGGTATTGCTTACTTGATTATTATTTCAATATCAATTCCCTTAGCCGATTGGCATTATCATCTCCCCAATGCCCTAAATCTAGGAATAATCTCATCCATTCCTATCTTATCAAATTTCGGAGCCAATAATATTCCACACATAGGATTTCTTGTTTCCCTAATGTGTGAAATTACGTATTCTAATGAAGGTGCTTCAATCATGGTGGCTTTCTGTGTTAAGTATTAGATTTCTAAGTTTACATTCACTTTTTTCTTTTCTATGATGCCTCTAACGACCAAAACTGTGTATTGGAGTTAGTCTTTATTTTATCCATTTTTCAACAGTTTCAATGAAAATATCTTGTTGGTCAACAAATAAGTAATGCGAACAATTGATGATGTCTTTAAAATTATCCTTTTCAACAATTTCTCTAATGTCATTTATTTGTAAAGTAGAAAAGATTCTATCCTGTTGACCATAAATAGCAAAAAGTTTCACGCCATTGTTTTTTATTCTTCTTAAAACTGGCTTAGTGTCAATATTATTGAGTACTTCATTTTTATAAAAAAGTGCAGGTGCCTGATTATTTCGTATATTAGTTTTATGAAACTCACTTGTCTCATATTCTTGCCTTAATTTGTTTGCTGTTACTGTTGGGTTAGGCATTTCGAAGAAATTATTTTTGTCCGCTAAATCATAGCACCCTTTGCGATATTCAGCAGAGTTTTTATTAAGTCTTTCTACTTCGCCGACTCTTTTCAACATCAGAGTATCATTCTTGATCTGATAAATTTGCCTTACAGACTTTATTATATGGTTATAAGTGTCTTGTTGTGAAAATAATGCTCCGGCAAGAATAAGTGATTTTACCTTCTCGGGATATTTGTTTGTGTACAGCGTTGCGACCAACCCACCAAAGCTGTGACCAATAAGATTTGCTTTCTCGATTTTGTAGGTTTGGTAAATCTCATTTATATCCGTAAAAGTCTCTTGGTAAGTGAATGTTGCTGTCGAGTCTATTGAGCGGCCTTCGCCGCGACGGTCGTAAACAATTACATAGAAACCTTTGCCCGCAAGGGCTTGAGCTGTAGTGGCTTCAAAAAGAGTTGAATTTCCACTCGGTCCACCGTGAATAAATATAACTGCTGGGTTATCGATATTGCCATACGCTTTAGAATAAAGTGTTTGTCCGTTTACAAAAAACGTTGTCAAGAACAAAAAAAATAGTGCTAAGATTTGTTTCATTTTCAATTTTGTCAAATGAGAGTCCGTTCTTAAAGAATACTATCAACAATATTGTTTAGAAATACTTGCACATCGGATAAAGCATTCAAACTGTCGTAAAACAACAAATTGAATGCGGGAGCAAAACCTGCTAATTGCACTGCATGCAGATGTTGAGAAATAGTTTCTTCATTACTCACTAAAATTATCATTTTCTTTTTCCTCTGTCCAATTATATTCAATCTCAAATGCAATTTTCCTGGCAAATTCGAGTCCGTGTAAATCACATAGAAATCCTAATGTCATATCCATCCCTGCACTTACACCGGAAGAAGTATAATATTTATCATCAACAGTCCAACGAGCATGTTTAATCCAGTTCACGTTTTTCCCATTACCAATCACCCAGTCAAAAGCTCTTTTATTTGAAGTTGCTTTTCTGTTGTCCAAAAGACCTGTTTTTGCAAGTAATGCGCTGCCTGTACAAATAGTCAAAACGTATTTGCTCGTTATAGATATATTTCGAATAAAATCTATAAGCAAAACGTTATCAACTTCTTTACGTGTACCCATGCCACCAGGTATGATAAATATGTCTATATTATTGGGTTCATATTCCAGTTTCTCTGTTGAGATTGAAACTCCATGAGTATTTTTAATTAATCCTCCCGATATGGAATAAAATGTAATGGTATAAAGATCTTTTAATCGCCCAATAAGTTCAACCGGTCCAAATACATCTAATGTTTCAAAATTCTCAAAAAGTAAAACACCTACTTTCATACTCTTTCTCTTTTCGTTCTTACTAGGTTCTGTTTTAGTCAATTCGTTGTAATACTATGTGTAATGGAAAAAAATTAAACTGTTTGTAAAAGTCGAGTACTTTTTCATTTCCAACTCCAACTAGAAGTTTCTGCTCCGTAGTTCCTTTTGCTATCAGCCAGTCTATAGCGCTATTTATCAACTGTTTTCCGAAACCTGATTCACGGTGTGATTCTTCAATATAGATTGAATCAATTTCACCAATTTTGTTATTACCATTGTCAATAGTGCTAATGCAATAACCTATAATTGTACCCTGATTATCAACTACAATATCAATCATTATTTCTTCTGATTTATCAATCAATTTTGCTTTTCTTTTTTCCCAATTCGTTTCTTGAAAACGTTTCTTGAAATTCTGTGATAAGTCGAAATGTAAAAGATTTAGTTTTTCCCATAGATGTTGGATTAAATCAATCTCATTTCTATCAAGTCGTTTTATTTGATAGTTTATCATAGTTTTTGTAATTTTTAAAAACTCCTCTAATGTCTGTCAGCCATGCACATAAAGTGTTAGGCAGTCGTATTTATTATTTTATTTATGTTGTCGTTCTGATAATTTCTCTTTCATACTTTTGCTAATAAAGTCGAAACTATAAGGAAGAACTTTATCGGCAGCAATTATCCCCGATTCAGTCAGACCGCCCCTGTTTGCAACTTCTGAGATTATCTTGTCGGCTGGTTTTTCTGAATCAATCAAATAATTCATTGTACTTATTAAAGTCTGATAAACTGCTTGTTTTTGTTTGTCATCAGATATATCAAATGAAATTAACAGTTGGTCAACTATCTTTGTAAATAATCCCGGTCCACAACTCGTCAATTTACCCAACATATCAAAATCAAGGTCAGATTTAGCCTCTATCAATTTAGTTATTGGAGTAAGAATATTTAAAAGCTCCATTAAGTCATTAGTCGAAACATTCAGATTAGTTTGATAAATTGTTGAACCTTGCATAATCTGCCAGTTTATATTCGGTAAAAGTCTTACAATTTTCGTTTCTGGAAACACTTCAGATAATTTGTCAATAGTCACAGAATTGGCACAACTAACAATCACAGAATTACTTTTCAATAATGCGGAAATAAAATCACTATCTAAAGCAATAATTCCTGAAGCAGGGATAATAAAAAAAACAAATGAACTCTCACTACATAAATCATTATAATTGTCAACAAGAATAACTCTTGGGTTATAAGTTTGAAGTTCTATAACTTTATCTGCAGTTCGATTGTAAACTTTTATCGACTTGTCTGGAAAGCTTTGTCCAAGTCCAGTCACCAAGGATTTAGTCAAATGTCCTGCTCCGTATATGGAAAGTTGTCTCATTTCTTCTATTTATTAAGCTCTTTGTTTGCCATATCGCAAAAACAGGCCTTATTTTAAATTGTTATTTTGCTTCTTCCAATATTGCTTCTATGTGTTGGTCAAGTGTGTTTACTAAATTTAATTCTGGTACTGTTCGCTTATTGAAAAATACAGGTAATCTCATACACCCAAGAATAATTCCATCAACAGAGTAATTTGAGATTATCTTTAAAATATGATCCTTTGAATCAGCGTCAATATCTTTTCCAGTTGTTAATCTATTAAAAATAATATCGTTTATTATATCTTGTTCCTCAATATTAGGTGTAATCAAATCGATACCAGCGTGCTTAAATCTGTCTTGGTAGAAAGTAGATTGCATGGTGAATTTAATTCCAAGCAAAAGCCCTCTTTTGATATGTAGTTTTTGTGATTCTTTTAAAACCGAATCCACTGCGCTTACTATTGGAATCTCAAATTTGTTTTGGAGAATATCAAATACACGATGAGGAGAGTTGGCTGCCAATGCTATAACCTCAGCTCCGGCACTAATTAATCTCTCTATCCCATAGCTGATATAATCTACATACTCATCCATTTGTTGATTGTCTTCATACTCTTTAAAAAGTCCATGTGACAGACTATAAATTATTATTTCAGGATAATCTATATTTCCATATTGAATTTTATATAAGTCCATTAAGCGAGTATAATACTCAATTGTGGTATAATGACTTATTCCTCCCAGAATTCCTATTTTTTTCATAGATTATTGAGTTGAAAACATACACTCATAAGTATGTGAAAGACATAATCAAACGTTCAAGTAATAGATTGATTTATAGTCGAGAGCTTTAGCTCCAATCTTTTTATAAAAATCAATCGCTCCATGATTAGCATTATTTACATACCATTCCACTTTATTGGCACCCTGAACTTGCGCATAGTCTTTTATGAAGTCAAAAAGCTGTTTTCCAATTCCTAAGTTTCTATATTCAGGAAAAACAAACAAATCTTCAATATAATAATTCGTCTTCGCTTTAAATGTGGAGAATCTCTTTAAGATCAATGCAAAACCACATATCTTATTCTCATCGTTTTCTGCCACAAACACTTTAACATGACTGTCTGAACTAAAGATGGATTCTTTTATAGCTTGCTCAGTTGCTGAAACCATATCTAATTGATTAACATGCTTTGCCAATACGCAAATACAATCAAATATAATTGATGAATCATTTTCTACCGCCACTCTAATTTTTGTCATATTCCAGTTATATTTTCTTATTTTATTCGTTTTTGTATCTCTGTTCGGTTATCTTCGACGTATCTACAACTCGGTGTATTTCCGCACTTTCTGCATGATAAATCCCAACCTGAGTTTAGTGTCCCACATTGCGGACATTTATAATTTTCCAATGCTTCAGTATAGAAGGTCTCGAATCCAACTTCTTTAATCCTGTCTAAATCTTTCCAAAGCTCAATCCTATGTGGCATTATTGATTGAAAATTTTTCAGTTCCTTGCATGGATATTCCCTGCATTCGGAGCAGAAGCTTATTCCTTTATCTATCGTGCATTTCAGCATAAAGCACTTATTACAATTCGCATTTCTTTTCTGCGAACGACAACCTTCACAACGAGTTTCTTCAACTGTCAGGTTAAGAGACTCTGCTTGTCTTTCAAGTCTTTTTGTATCTTCTTTACTTGCAATAAAAATTGCACATGAGGGACAAAAAAGTCCACAAGCAGCTACAAAAGTCTTGTCCGGTTGATTGTATTTTATTGTCATTTATCTCTTCTTTTAAGCCAGTACATAGATGGCGTTGCACTGAAATTCATTTTTCTTTTAATTTTTTCCAAACCTGATCAACATTTTCGTCTCCTTTAAAGTAATCGACCTGCGAACCTCTTTCAAAGATATCCATAAGCGGACCGATTATCATTTTGTTCGTATCCGGGAATTCAGCAACATCAAAATCGTTGTTTGTTCGTAAATCGAAATAGATACACGGCTCTGCTGTGTGATTATATAATTGGTGGGTACTTGTATCACCCATTTCAAAAAACAGAATATCTCCTTTTTTTACTATTTCTAATCCATCTGCTGTTCTTAAAGTCGCAGAACCTTCTAGAATCAATAAAACTTCCTCTGCATTTCTGTGAAAATGATATGGATATGAGTATTTGTCCGGATCCAATTTACGCATATTAAAAAATAAATCTTTTGATTTGCCCAACTCAGACAACCTCGGACTTGAATACCACTCATATGGTTTTAAATCTGATTGCAACTCATTATATTCGATTTCTTCCTGTCTGAAAATTTTTGGCATAGCTCGTTTTTTTTAGTCGTTGTATGTATTTTAATTCTAGCACTTAATAATTAACTTCATAAGAATAATTCTCGCCACCAAGGAACATAGAAAAGCGGCATGTATTCGTGTAACCCAAAGAAAAATGAAAAGAATGTGTGGATAGCTGGTGCCATTATCATTGACAATGGAATATATAATACTAATTCTCGTTTCGGCATACGCAAAACAATTGGAGGAAGTATAAATGTAACTATTGCAGGAAGACCATAAAATATCCACCATGGCACTCCTATTCCATAAGTAATTCTTGCAAATGTCATTCCACCAACTACAGCGATTAATGATAAAATCACAATTTTGAGAATTGGTCGTTGAGGTCGGTTTCGTAAAGTAAAAATAAGTACTGCTACAAATACAAGTAATGCGACAAACATATAAACAAGAAAAATACCAATGTTATTCATATTCGTAAATTTTAAATTAATGCTATTGATAATTGTTTGAGTAATTTATATTTTTATATCAAGCTTGATGATTACAATTAAAGACAAAAGACAAATTGTTCCAAGTGTTCCAAATAAAATAAAATCAGCAATTTTTATTTTTCGTTTCTTTTTGATAATCAAATTTCTTAGGATTGTTATTTCTATAAATGGAATTGTCATTAGAAAAGCATATCCATAAAATGTTGTTGGTTGATACAAATCGTGCATAGTTTTACGGATTAACCCAAAAAAGATGTAGTCTTCAATAACTGCATTAATCAATAAGATAAATGAATTGATAATCGCTCCTCTAATCAATTTCTCGCCAGTGTATCTAATTAAACAATAGCAAATTCCAACTCCCCATAATAAAGGAGCTATAGTAAGCATCAGTGCTATGCCAAGATTGGGGTTTATGCTCCAGGGAAACCATAATATTAGATTACCTATCCAATAAAATGAAAATGATACTGTCAGATTTAATAAGAGCCATTTTAGGTTTTCTTTCATATTACCGTATTAAAAAATTCAGTATGTATTTCAAGTATCAATTATCATAAAATAAAAATCTTTTTTTCTTGTTATAACTGACCAAAACATGTATTAGCGGTCGTTTTTTATTTCGTTTCTTACAGTTTTTATAATTTCAGTATGATAATAAAACGCCTTTTTCAAATCGTTTGTATCATACGCAATATTTTCGAGTACAACCACACTTGTCTCAGTTTTTGGGAAATAAAAGTTCATCGAAACAAATCCTGGAGCAAAACCTGTCTGACCATACTGTACAATATTTTCTTTTGTATCAATTGTTATTCCGTATCCGTAGTCTGTATTTCCAAATATCGGGTGATTTCGAACAGCTCCATTTTGCTTTGTCAGCATCATTCTCATTGTTTTCTTTTTCAGGAATTTCCCTTTATAAAACAAATTATTCCATATACTTAAATCGTTAACTGTCGAAATGAAAGAACCTGCAGCAACGTAGTTTTGAAAGGCTTCTGTTTCCAATTCTATTTTACCATTTTCGATTTCAGTGTAGCCTTTTACTAAATTGTTATATTTCTTAATTTCAGGGTGAAAGGTATTTACCATTCCACATTCTTTAAATAAGTCTTCTGAGAGTTCTGCAAAGGATTTTCCCGAAGATTTTTCGATAATTTTAGCTAACAAGTCGTAGCCAATTTGTGAATATGAAAATTGAGTTCCAACTTTAAATGCTGTTGGTTTATCTAATTGGGTAATTCCGTGCATATGTGTCAATAAATGGTGAACCGTAACAGTATCTGCCCAACTTTGAGTCAATTCGGGTAAGTACTTGCGAATAGGAGTAAATAAATCAATGCTTCCTTTGTCAAATTCACGAAGTACTAAGACCGCTGTAAACTGTTTACTGATTGAACCTATTACAAATTGGTCATTCAACTTAAGTGCTGTTCTGTTCACAACGTCCGAATAACCAAAATTTTTAATGTACTTTGTTTGTCCATTTCGAGAAATGAGAATTATTCCATTGAAAGGCTTTCTTGTGCTAGCGGATACTAAACTATCAATTTGGGTTTCAATGTTTTTTCTGTTTTGTTGCCCAAATGTTGTAAAATTTATAACTAGAAAAAGGAATAAGAATATTTGTCTCATATTTATTTGATTCTGTTTCTTTCAATAATTCGGACTAACAACATCTTAAATCTCAATTTTTATGTTGTCTATTTTGAAGTCGTAAGCATTTTTCAATTTCTCAAAATGATTGCTGCTAACACCCAAGAATATGGATATTTATCGGTTTATGGGAGCATTCGCTGTCGTGAAACAACAAAGCGAATGCAGGAGCAAAACCTGCTAAATCACGTCAGCCAGCCAATGAACCAAAAAACGTGTGTTAGCGGCAATTTTTTAGTTCGTTTTGTTCATAAAATAGTTCCAAGTCAATTTTGATATGTCTGAAATGATTTTTTCGTTTATTTCTTCATTTTCATAAGAGTTGGAGACGAAAATAGTGATTATAAAATGTTTTCCGTTTGCTAAAGTTACAATTCCTATATCATTTACTGCGGCAGATATTCCCTTCTCATTAGTACCTGAAGTCCCTGTTTTATGTGCTACAATTGTAGATTCTGGAAGCTGTCCTTTAATTCTTTTCTTTCCAGTAATTGTTTCAGTCATCGTTTTCCACAAAAAATCGTTACTCTTTTGGGACAAAAGTTTCTTGTCGTAAAATGCTTTTAATAAATTGGTTGCTGAATTAGTCGTAGTCCAATTAGTAAATTGAATATTCCAATCTTTATGCATTTCCTCTTCACTCGCTTGAATTGATAAATCTTTGAAATTCTTGTTTAAAAAATACTGGTTTATAATCTGAGTACCCCCAATTAGTCGTAGCAAAATATCACATCCGATATTGTCACTTTCTGATACGGTGTATCTAATTATTTCAGCTAATGTTAGTTTAACTCCATTTGGAAATTTGGCTCTAATTGGACTCCATGCGTTTTGTGTTAAATTCGTTTTTTTGATATTTATTTTTTGATTTAAAGAAAGATTTCCTTTGTCGACTTCAGCTAACACAACAATTGCAATGTGAAACTTAAAAACACTCAGCATTGGATAATGTCGGCTCCCATTAATAGTTAAAGTATCTTTGTCTTCAATTCCCATAATCGAAACGCCAACATCAGCTTTCTTAGTCGAAATAATTTGCTCTATTTTTTGTTTCAATAAATACGTTGTTTGAGCCGAAGTTTGATAAGAAACAAATAGTAATAGTAAACTTGAAAAGTAAAAAATCTTTGTCATAATGTTTTTACGTGTTTATTAAGTATTTCGAATATTTAGTCGATTTATTGGTTGAGTCTTCTTCTTTTTCCAAAATTGCGGCTAACGACAGACTGCGGCTATGGGCGTTGGGCGGTTTACGGGAGCGTTCACTGTCGCGAAATAACAAAGTGAATGCGGGAGCAAAACTGCCGGAATGCACGTCAGCTAGCCAATGCACATACGAGCGTGTGTTAGCAGCAGTTCATTTTTTTATGATTGTCTAAGTATGATTCTCATACCTTTATGGGTTCACTTGCTTATTGTAATTTCAGTTTCAACGTTTCAATTGGTATCTCAAGGAAACCTGCAGCCATAATTGCGCGTGGCATTTCATTTAGAAAGTAGATAGTTAGAGTCTCCTCATTAAACGAAAAATGTAAATCATAGGGAGATAAATATTGTACATAATTCTTTAAAATGTCCTTACTCGCATTGTCTGAATGTTTTTCAATTTTGTCTATCAGAAATCTTTCAAAGGTTTTATACTCACTATAGTCAATTAAATCATCTAAACATATTTTCCTGTCTGGTTTAAAAGCAAAGTTGGTAGAATATATATAGTTATTTGGATGAGCTCCTCCAAAAAAATCAAATCTTGAAACAGTCAGACTTAAAAATGCTTGGTTGAAAATATGTATTGTGTAATTTATATCTAGGAGAAAAGCAGTTTCATTACTTCTTTCAATATAATAATCTTCTTCACTCAATAAAAATATTCTTGCTTCATTTATAATACTGTAGCCTAATTGCTGAATAAATGAGTTAACGAAATTATAATCGAAGATTGAGTTTTTATGAAAGAGGGGAATGATACATTGATAATCGATAACAATCTGAGAATTAATATCTAAAGCCAAATTTATGTTTTGTAAGGCCTTATTTTCTGTTTCCTTTAATCTGAAAACAAAACAACCTCCTTCGTGACCAGCATTAAATAATGGACCATAAAGTGGTGTTTGTAGTCTAGTTTGACTAAAGTTAATGATAGTATCTTCTGATAAAGTTGTAAAAAGGTATTCGTTGTTTGTATTTCTGTTTAATGTTTCGATTAACGTTTTTGTAAAAGGGCTTAAATTATCTTTCCTACCATCACTAACTCTTTCTATGCTTCCTGAAGTTAGCGCAATTCTAGATTTCCTTTTTTCAATCGCTGGAATTCCTCCACCTCTCATGTTAGATTCGAAAATTGCGCCAGAAAAACAGCTATCAGAAACTAAACTTATGTGCCTGGCTTTAGAAGCTCTCATAAATTCGATTAAATTTGAAACATTGAACCATGTAGATGAATCATTTTTTATAGAATCTTGAGTAAGCCAATATGAAGTGTCTAATATAGAATTATATTCTCCATGACCTGCAAATATCAATAAGATACTATCATTCTCTAATGAATTGACGAATATATCATAAAGCCTATTGTATATGAAACTATATGTCGTTTGCTCTACTCCAGATAAAAGTTCTATGTCGGTAAAATCGTACTTAGATGTCAAGACATCAATTATAGCACTCAGGTCATTCAAACAATTATTAAGATTATTGATTTGAGAATCTTGATAATCATTTATAGCTATACCAACAATTTTAGTTTCCATGTTTAATATATTTCAGACTAGTATTATTTATAAAACATAATTGCCAAAATTACATAGTTCAATAAAACTATGGCTTCGTTTTTTTTACTTGCCGCTAAAGCGTATATATTCGATCTCCTAGTCGTTTTATTATTTAATCAAACCCCAAAGATAGAAACTATTTTTCACACTCTTGCCAGTTTTTTTAATTAATTATACTGTGTAACGTCAGGTAATATATTCAGATGAAAACTTTGGCAGCCATACGGTTGTATAGCGTGTACTCTACATTACTTGAAGGTTATTCTATGATTTTCTTGTTCATCTGTTTGCAATTCAGAAGAATCTTCCTAAATTTGCAAATCATTAAAAAACAACTCGTCAATTGTAGCGACAATTGCATTACATATTACCATAGCATTAGCTATTATTCTTACTCCTGAAATCTGGCGATTAAATATTTGAGTACACAAGAATAAGTTAGTAAATG
>Ga0302165_10000429_pt1 | contig 15588 bp, 14 predicted proteins | sample I_Fen_E3_2_FD_193499 | JGI IMG/M metagenome (GOLD analysis project Ga0302165, IMG submission 193499) | Peat permafrost microbial communities from Stordalen Mire near Abisko, Sweden - I_Fen_E3_2 | ecosystem: Environmental > Terrestrial > Soil > Wetlands > Permafrost | place: Sweden: Abisko...
ATAGCATATTTAGCAATGCATATAGAAAGATTCAGAAAAGCCACCATAGATGAATAGGACTAATTTAACTAGTACAACTCTTTAAATTGGTATATTATAATAGTATATAAGTCTGTATATATTCAGGCTTATATACTATTTTTTATAAACTTACTAAAAGGAGATAATTTTTATGCAAGAATTAGAAACTAGAATCATTGATATTGATGTTGAAAATATAAGAAGTATTTTACTGTCAATTGGTGCTGAAAAAGTTAAAACTGAAGATCAAATAAATGATATATATGATTTTGAAGATGGAAGACTTCTAGAAAAAAAAGGATATGCTCGTATAAGAACTGTAAATGATATGCTTAATAATAAAGTTGTATATTTCATGACTACAAAGAAAATGCTCTCTCAAGAAAGATTTAAAGTCATGGAAGAAAATGAGACAATAATTGATAATAAACAAATGGGTGAAGGAATATTTAAATCACTTGGCTTAATTTTAAAAGAATCCAATAAAAAATATAGAGAAAGCTATAGATTACATGATTGTCTAATTGAAATAGATATAAATGATAAAAGTTTCTGCCCTTTTCCTTATTTAGAAATAGAAACTACATCTGAAGAAAAACTAGAAAAGGTAGTTAAATTACTTGGTTACACATTAGAAGATACCACATCTCAAACTATTTACGATATTTTATCTCAAAGAGGATTTCTTAATAATATCCCTAAAGGAGTTTAATGTTCTTCAAAATATACAGTAATAAATGTTACAAATTAACTTGATGGATATAAGGCACATGAAAGAAAATAACAAGTCAGCATGGACTTGTTATTTTCTTTCATGTACCTTATTTATTTAATACTTACAGTTCTAAAATCAATTTTATCACTTCTGTGATGTGCCTTTGAGTATTCAAAAGGTTGACCATTATCTAAAAAACCCACTTGTTCAACTTCTAATATTGGAAAATTACTCTCTATTTTTAGCCATTCTTGCTCAAGTTCATTTGGCAAAATTGCACGAATTATTCTATGTGCACTTTTTATTTTTAACTTAAGATCTTTTTCAATATAATTATAAATTGAATTTAATAAAATATCATTTTTTATTCCTGGTATAAGGCCTATTGGCATATATGTATAGTCAATTACGTATGGTTCATCATCTGCATACCTAGTTCTTACTGTGTAATAGACAAAATCATCACAAGTAATCTTTAACTTAGTTGCGATTTCTTCCGTTGGATGAATTACCTCAAACTTCACTATTTTAGAAGATACCTTCTTATCTTTGTTAGTTTCTGAAAATCCTTCAAATTGTTTCGCCATACTTAATTCCTGAACATCACTTCCACCAACAGCTTTCACGAATGTTCCAGAACCTCTTCTCTTTATTATTAGACCTTGAATAACAAGTTCATCAACTGCTTTTTTTATTGTAATTCTGCTAACTCCATAGTATTCACACATTTCCTTTTCTAATGGTAACTGTTCATTGGGATTATATTTGCCACTTAATATTCCATTTCTTATATTTTCAGCAATTTCCTCATACTTTGCCATAATATGTATTTCAACTCCTTATAACATAACCTAATTATATATTAATTATATCATTTTTATGATTTATTATATACTTAAAGTTATAAGGTTGCCAAATTCGCTATTATCTCACCTATTATTACAGTTGCATCTTTATGCACTTGTAACTTTGTCAAAATTAACAATGCTTATTTTTAATACAATAAAATAGTAAAAGACTGCATCAGCATTAAGTTCTAAAAACTTAATTTGATACAGTCTCTTACTTTATATTTTTATTTGAAATAATTGAACATGTTATTTAATCAAGTTTCCAGAATACATTCTATTAGATCTTATTCCCGGTCTAACTTCACCGTTTATAGAGAATATATTTTCATCTGTTAAAACTAATCCTTCACCACAAGGAGCATCGAAAGGAACTTGTCCTAGTGAATACCATAAATCACTCTTAGCATTATAAACCATCATTTCCTTATTCCAATTAAATTCATAATAAGCAGATCCAAAGTAATTTTGTCTAAATTTAGCTAGTTCATCTCCTTTTAGTGCACCTAAGTTATAAACTGCATTATCATAAACAGCCTTATCAAATCCACCAATTACTAACATTTCATCTTCGTTTAATTTAACAGAGTTTGCACCATATAAAGATATTTCCTTATTGCCTAATTTTACTGAAGAAACCTTTGACCAAGTATTTGATTTTATATCATATTTATATCCATCTGTGCTAATAATAGATCCACCACCACTAAATACATATAAATTGCCATTTAATATTTGAGCTACACATTGATTCATTGCAGTCTTATCAGGTAATGATGCTAATTCTTTTATTTGATTTGATTGAAGATCATATTCATATAATTTAGTGCTGTCTTTTCCATTTTGATTGCCTAAACCAATATATAACTTACCATTATATTCTGCAGCGATTCCATTACTTAAAGTAAATGGTAAATCACCTATTTTTTCATATTTTAATTTGCTGGAGTTATCTAGAGTTATTAGTGTTATATCATTTGCAGCCTCTGCATTTGTACTACCACCTATATAGTAAATTCCTTTATCCGTTGTAACTGAAGAGCCATATCCTATTTCATTTGGAAGCGTAGTATGTTCTTTTACCTTTAATTTACCATTATTATTTTCTAATAAATATAAATCGGGATAAGTTTTCTTTTTACCACCATCTAAAACAGTACCATCAGGAAAGTTAGCACCCCCTCCAACTACTACATAATTACCTATTCTTCCAGATAATACACCAGCAACACCTATATTTTTATCAAAGCCCTTCTGAGCTTCTAAATCCCCAGCATACTCCCAAGTTATTTTTCCTACATTTTTTACTGATGCTGATGCTGGTAAAGAACTACTTGCTATCCCCCCCACAATAATTGATGATGTAATTAATAGTGATAGAATTTTTTTCATAACATTTTACCTCCTAATTTTAATTTATTTAATATTTGAAAATTAGCTAAAATCTACAAATTGATTTTAGCTAATTCAAAATTCAGTTAATCATCATCCTTAAGAAGATATAGCAAATGTAGTTGTAGTTGATGATTCATTTCATCTTTTGATTACGCCTTACAAGCTTCAATATTGTAATACACAGCTCCAACAAGCCCAGCATCATTTCCTAACATTGCTGCTTCTATTTTTAAGTTTTCTGAAAATCTCTTCATTACGTTCTCTAAAACTATTTTTCGTATTGGTTCAATAAACAGCTTTTCTTGCTTGCTTACTCCTCCACCAATTAAAATTATCTCTGGATTAAATATATGAGTTAAACTAATTAGTCCTTTACTTATATTTTCAATCCATTTATTTATAATATTTTGCAACTCTGTATTTTTTTCCACCTCACTAAATATTGTTATTCCATTTACTTCTTCTTTAGTAAATGGAACATTACCTAACTTTTCATAGTTCTCTTTTACGTCCCTAACTAATGCTGTCATAGATGCATATTTTTCATAGCATCCTACATTTCCACATGTACATTCTCTTCCATTTGAGTCTATAGAAAAGTGACCTAATTCACCTGCTATACCAATACTACCCAAAAGAATTTTTGAATCAACAATAATTCCTCCACCAACTCCTGTTCCAATAGTAATTCCTATAACATTTTTATATCCTCTTGCTCCTCCGAGCCATTGTTCTCCAATTACCATACAATTAGCATCATTTACAACTGTTGTTTTCACATTATATATTGCTTCTAATTCTTTTCTTATTTCAGTGTTACACCAATTTTTAATGTTTCCACCAACTCCAACAACACTACCGATATTGCTATCAATCTGTCCTGTTGCAGAAACTCCAATTCCACTTAAATCTTTTGCACATACATTAGAATCTCTTAAAAATGTATCTATTCCATTTTTTACTGTTTCAAATATTGGCGTTTCATAGCCATCAAACGCTACATCATAACTACATTTATTAAGTATTTCACCCATGTCTGTAACTATTCCCATTTTTACAGCTGTACCACCAATATCTACACCTAAATATCTCATAATCTACCTCTTTGAAATAGCATTAATAAATCTTGTTGTTATTTCTAATGGTCTAGTAATTGCACCACCAACTACTACTGAATATGCACCTAAATCCAAGGCTTTTGCAGCTTGTTCTGGTTTGTGAATTCTACCTTCTGCTATTATAGGAATATTAATATTTTTAGCTAAATCTTCTATTAGTTTGAAATCTGGTTCTTCTAACTTCTCAGTATATGGAGTATATCCGCTAAGAGTTGTTCCAACCATGTCAATTCCAGCCTTCCATGCATTTATACCCTCTTCTAAGTTTGATATATCTGCCATAAGAATTATTTCTGGGTACTTTTCTTTAATAGCTTTAATAAACTCTGCTACTGATCTTCCATCTACCCTATCTCTTAAAGTGCAATCAAATGCAATAATATCTGCTTCTGCTTTTACTAATTGATCTATTTCATCCATTGTAACTGTAATATGTTGTTCATATCCTTCGTAACTTTTTTTTATTATTCCTATTATAGGTAAATTAGTTTCATCTTTTATTCCTATAACGTCACGAACTCCATTTGTACGAATGGCACAAGCCCCTGCTTGTTTTGCTGCTCTAGCCATAAGTGGCATCATAGAGCTATCCTCTATATATAAAGGTTCACCTTCTAATGCTTGACAAGATACAATTAAATTTCCTTTTATTTTGTTTAATATTTCTTCTTTTTTCATAAATACCTCCATATTTTTATCAAATTAAAATTGTATAAACTTTATATTCTCATCATCAAAAAAATTAATAAGTTCATGTCCATACTTAGGAAAAACAGCATGCTTTTTTTTACATTTCGCATTGTTAAATATGGCATATTGAGTACTTGGAGGACAAATGCTATCAAGTAATCCTGTTCCAACAAATAATTCACATTTAAGTCTTGATGCAAAATTCACAGCATCTATATATCCAAGCTTTTCAAATATCTTTTCTTCATTAACATGCATTGGATCAAACCATCTGAAGTAATAACGAATTCCTTCGTAAGCCTCTATATCTAAATCCATATCCCATACACGTTTAAAGTCACTCAAAAATGGATATTGAAGTGAGCACTTCTTTATATTCCTATTAAATACTGAAGTCACAAGAGAGATTGCTCCGCCTTGCCCCTTACCAAAAGTAATCATTTTATTTTTATCTGTATTAGGTAGTCCTTCAGCTATTTTTGATAATATATATCCATCTAAATAAATTTTAGTATAGTACATTTTATCAACTTCATCATCGATTCCATTTATTAAATGTCCACATACTGTAGATCCTTTTGTACCACCTAAATCTTCGCTCTTTCCACCTTGACCTCTGCAATCCATAGCAAAAACTGCATAGTCAAGTGCAATATATCTAGTCAAGTGATGCCAACCCCTGCTTGATTGCTTATAATCATGAAATTCTAACACTGTAGGAACTTTACCTCCATGATTTGGACATATATACTTAGCATATATATTAGCTCCATCTATACCTTTAAATATTATTTCATAATATTTTGCTTTTTTATTTCTAAATTCTTTTTGTGTAATAATATATTCTAAATTCATCTTATTTACTTTTCTTATTTGATTATCCCAATATTCATCAAAGTCTTTAGGTTTTATTCCAGACCCTAAATATTGTTCCATTTCCTTTATAGGCATATCTAATGCTGGCATATTATTCATCCTCCTTTAAGAAGAAATCAATTAACATATCATCAAATGCGGAAATTTCTTCATGGGTATAATCAGGAAATATGAACTGTTGTTTTTTTGACTTTATATTATTATATATAGCAAACTGTGTTGATGGAGGACAGACATTATCTACTAATCCTGTTCCAAACATTACTTCCGCTTCTAATCTATGAACAAAATTGTGAACATCGATATATCCTAACTTAGTAAATATCTCGGCTTGATTTTTCTGCATAGGATCAAACCATTTTGAATAATAACGTAGACCTTCATAAGCAATCATATCTAAATCCATATCCCAAACTCTCTTATAATCAGAAAGAAATGGATATAATACTGCACACCTTTTTATTATTTTGTTTAACGAAGTGCATGCAAGAGCAATCCCACCGCCCTGACTAGCACCATTGGCATAAATTCTATCAATATCAATTCCTTTTAATTCTTGAACTATTCTACATAATATTGATGTATTTTGGAATAAACGAACATAATACATATTCTTAGGCTCATCATCTAGACCAGATACTATATGTCCAGCTACTGTTGTACCTTTTATACCACCAATATCATCGCCCTTGCCACCTTGCCCCGGGCAATCCATTGCAATAATTGCACATCCCATACCTACAAATGATGATTGTTCAAACCAACTTCTACTAGCCCCAGGATATCCATGGAATTGTAGTATTAAAGGAACCTTTTCCTCTGACTTAGGATGTAAATACTTAGCATATACCTTGCCTCCATCAATACCATCAAACCATAAATCATAATATTTGCATGAGTCATACCCTTGTATTTCACTTTTCTCTAATTTATAGTTTAATGAATAGTTGTTTACTTCATTAAGTCTTTCATCCCAAAACAAATCAAAATCACTTGGCATTGGATTTGTTCCGGTATATTCTCTTAATTGTTCCAAAGGCATATCTAATACTGGCATACGTACCTCCTATTCAAAATTAACATCTATGTTATCATTCAGTTCAATGATTATCTTTTTGTTCATATTAGGATTAGATTCCTTATAATCACTACGATAATGTGACCCTCTACTTTCTTTACGTAGATTAATTGCCATTAAAATACACTTAGACAATAATAGATTAGCTTTTAATCTATAGGACTTATTTATATCCTTCATCTTAAAATCTGATTTATATACTAATTTACTTTGCATTTCATCTATTCTTTTAATAGCACTTTGAACACCTATCTCATTTTTTTCAATCATGGCTGCCTTAAACATAATTTCTTGTAATTCATTAGTTAATTCTTCAGCATTTTCAATCTCATAAGGTTCAAATTGTATTTCTTCTATACTGCTCATCCTAGTATTTGAAGCATATGTACTAGCAGACTCACCTGCTATTGTTCCAAATACTAATCCATTTGCAGTTGATAGACCTCCGATTCTATCAGCACCATGCATTCCTCCAGTTACTTCACCTGCTGCAAATAAACCATTTACTCCAGTTTGGGCCTTTTTATCAATTTTGATGCCCCCATTAGCAGCATGAAAATAAATTCCCAAGTTTATGTCATCATCAACTGTTAAACTTTTCTTTTCCTTTAGCCAATCAAAATATACTTTGATAAATTCAGGTTGTTGATGTTTAATTTCTTCTTTATACCTAACTCTAACCCCATTTCTATCCTTCATAAATTCATTAAAGATTTTATAATCTATTTCTCTTGAATCTAATCTAGATGTAAAGGGACCATGTGTTGATCGCTCCTCTAATTTTTCCAATTTATTTTCCATTCCCTCAAAGATGTCTTTTCCCTCTTTATTTAAAATATCAACATATTTAAATGTTTTTTCATTAAATATTGTCTTAGGGCATGGATTTATATATCCTGGCATCATCTGCATAAATTCTATATTTACTAATTTGCATCCACTTTTTAATGCTAAATATTGTCCCATTCCAGTAATATCACTTGTGTTAAGTCTATACTTAAATAATCCACCGATTCCTCCACTTGCTATTACAATTGCTTTACATTTAATAAATTCAAATTCCTTATCCTTATTAATTAATACAACACCAATAACCTGTTCTCTGTATTTTATAATTTCAATTACTTCGGAAAAAGGATATGTGTTTATATTTTCTGCTTTAAGTTTTTCATTAAATACTTCTTTTGCACTATCAAATAAAATTCCATTCCATTCCCTTGTTTTATAATCAAAACATGGAATAAATTCTTTTTGTCCTTTGTCAGTTGCTTCTTTTAACTTTATATTCATTGATTTAACTAGTTGTATTGCTTTTGGTATATTACTTACAAAAGTTTGAACTAGGTTTTCATCAACTACATTGCAACCAACTTCTTTAATTGTTTTTGCTAAATTAATTTCATCTTCTTTATTTTCTGGACCTATGAGACCTAAACCCCATGTGCCAGGATAAAAGCTAGAACCTGATAAAATATTTGCACTACTAGATATAATTACACTTGCTCCATTATCAGATGCTTGGATTGCTGACATAACGCCAGCAATACCTGCACCAATAACAAACACATCACATTCACGTGATTTTTTTAGATTGATTTTATAGAGCATCTAAGAAATCAATTCCTTTTAAATCATAAGTTTCTTTTAATTTCTTAAATCCTTCCTTGAATTCAACTTCATCTTCTGCTGTTAAATTCTCAAATGGTCTACGGCAATATCCTGCGTTTATACCCATCCATCTTAAAACTACTTTCATTCCAGCATAAAATGATGGTAATTGTAATGCATACATTATAACTTCTACAGCTTGTTTTTGTAGTTTTTGTGCTTCATCAATATCCTTACTTTGAACTGCATTATAGATATTTATAAATAATTCTGGCATTATGTTATAAAAAGATCCAACTATACCATCAGCTCCTGCAAGTAATCCTGCCATAGCCATTTCATCAGCTCCAGAATAAACTAAGAAGTCTTCTCCTACTTCATCTTTTATTTGTGTTATTTCATATAAAGATAATGCAGTATACTTAATTCCCTTAATATTTTCAACTGCAGCTAAACGCTTTATAGCACTCATTCCAAGTAATCCAACAAGAGGCACATTATATACTATCATTGGAATACTGCATGAATTTGCTATATCTTCATAGTATTTAACTATTTGATTTTCATTAAACTTCCAGTAGAAAGGAGGTACACTTGAAATACCATCTGCTCCTACACTTTCAGCATGCTTTGCAAGATCGATTGAAATCTTTGTTCCAATAGCTCCTACGTGAACTACAACTGGTACTCTACCTGCTGTTTCATCCATTACTATTTCAACAACTTTTTTTCTTTCTTCTGAAGTCATTGTAAAACCTTCACCAGTTGAACCCGTTAAATATAATCCATTTACTCCTTTACCTATTAAAAATGAAACTAATTGTCTCATACCAGCTTCATCAATATTCTCATCTTTATCAAATACTGTTAATACAGCTGGAACTACACCTTTAAAATCTTTAATATCAAATTTACTCATTGTTATTCTCCTTTTTTATTCATATTTTTTTCTGCTAAATGACATGAAACAAAGTGCTCTTCTCCATCTACTATGTATTTCTTTAATAATGGTATTTCTTTTTTACAAATATCCATGCATTTTATACAACGTGGATGAAAATGACATCCTGATGGTGGGTTTACTGGACTAGGTACATCACCCTGCAAAATGATACGTTTTTTCTTTTTATCTAAATCAGCTATTGGAATAGCTGATAATAGAGCTTCTGTATATGGATGTAATGTTTTATTAAATATTTGTGATGTTTCTGCAAGTTCTACAATTTTTCCCAAATACATTACAGCTATACGATCACTAATATATTCAACAACGCTTAAATCATGAGTTATAAATATATAAGTTAAATCTCTTTCACTTTTTATCTTCATTAATAAATTTAATACCTGTGCCTGAATAGATACATCCAGCGCTGAAACTGATTCATCACATACTATTAATTCTGGATTAATACAAAGGGCTCTAGCAATACCAATTCTTTGCCTTTGTCCACCTGAAAATTCATGTGGATATCTATCCATATATTCACGACGCATATTTACTGCTTCTAGAATATCTCCAATTAACATACGTCTATCTTCTTTTAGTGTTACACCAAATTTCTTTAGGGGATCTGATAATGATTGGTATATAGTAAACGCTGGATTTAATGAAGATTGTGGATCTTGAAATACTATTTGCATCTTTTTACGAGCTAAATCCATTTCTTTAGCATTTAATTTTCTTAAATCTTTCTTACCACCATATTGTTTAAAATCATAAATCATTTCTCCATTTGTAGGTTTTACTAATTGAAGAATTGATTTTCCAAGAGTAGTCTTACCACATCCTGATTCTCCTACAAGACCAAGAGTTTCACCTCTGTATATTGTTAAATCAATGCCATTTACAGCCTTTACATATTTACTTACTTTATTAAAGAAACCTGTTTTAACTGGAAATTCAGTTTTAAGCTCTTTTAATTCTAATAAAACTTCTTTGTTACTTGTTTCCATTCTTCATCACCTCTTTATGATTCCAACAACGTACCATATGTGTTTTACCAATCAAATCTTCTCCAGGCATTTCATTACACTTTTCGCATGCATAATCACATCTTGGAGCAAATTGACATCCTATTGGTCTATCAAATGGATCTGGCGTTGAACCTTTTATTGGATGTAATTCTTGTTCTCTTCCTTTTCCTAGTATCGGGATTGATTTTAATAAAGCTTCTGTGTATGGATGAGCAGGTGTTTTTAATACTTCTCTTACATCCCCGCTTTCAATAATATTTCCCATATACATTACTGCTACTTCATCAGCTAATTCACTAACAACTCCCATATCATGAGTTATTAGAAGTATTGCTGTATCATGATCTCTCTTTAGTTTATCCATAAGTTCAAAAATTTGAGCTTGAATCGTAACATCAAGAGCTGTTGTTGGTTCATCTGCTATCAATACGTTCGGACTGCAACTCATAGCAAGTGCTATCATTGCTCTTTGACGCATACCACCTGAAAATTGGTGTGGATACTCATTAATTCTTTGTTCTGGGAAAGGGATTCCCATATCTTTTAATAATTGTAATGCTCTTTCTTTAGCTTCCTTCTTACTTATTTTTTCATGGCATAGGATATTCTCCATTATTTGATATCCTATTGTATATACAGGATTTAATGCTGTCATAGGATCTTGGAATATCATCGCAATATCTTGCCCTCTTAAATGACGCATCTCTTTGCCATTTCTCTCTAACTTATCTATTCTTACATCACCATTTTTACCATGATATATAATTTCGCCTTCTTCAATACGAGAAAGTTTTGGTAATAATTGCATAATTGATGATGCTGTTACGCTCTTACCACAACCAGATTCTCCTACAACACAAAGGGTTTTACCTTTCTTTATTTCGAAAGACACTCCATTGATTGCTTTATTGCATCTTTGGTTAGTATAAAAGTACGTCTTTAAATTTTTTACTGTAATAATAGGTCTATCTTCCATATCTTCTCCCTCCTAACCTTGTTGTGTTGGATCTGTAGTATCACGAAGACCATCACCAAGAAAATTTATACCCATAACAAATAATGAAATTATTATTCCAACAGGTAACCATAACCACCAATTGTTTTGTAATGTAAACATATCTTGTGCAGCATTTAGGATATTACCCCAAGTTGCTATTTCTAGTGGAACACCTAGTCCTAAGAAACTTAAAGATGCTTCTTCTAAAATAAACATTGCTGTACTTAATGTTATGTTAACAACTATTGGTCCAATTGCATTTGGTAACATGTGTTTATAGCATATTATAAAATCGCTTAATCCAAAGGCATTAAGTGATTGTACATACTCTTCTTCACGAATTGATAATATCTGTGAACGAGCCATACGATATACACTACCCCATCCGGTTATAATAAATATTATAATTAAGTTACTTAAACTTTGTCCGAGTATTGTTACAAGTAATAATACAAGTACCAATTGTGGGAATGACATAAATACTTCTGAAATACGTAGAACTATTTTATCAAACCATCCACCTTTGTATCCAGCATAGCAACCAAGTAATACACCTATAAATGCACACCCAAGTGAACTACCTAAACCAATTAACATTGAAATTCTTCCACCATACAAAACTCTTGAGAATACATCTCTTCCAACTTTATCCGTTCCAAAAAGATGTTGCGATGATGGTTTCTGTAATACACTCTTCATATCTACTTTAAGAGGGTCATATGAAGTGAGCACTGGTGCCAATATTGAAGCTAACAAAATAACCATAAATATTACTATTCCCACCATAGCTAACTTATTATTAAGAAGTTTCCTTAATGAACGATTCCCACCCTTATTTCCTAACTTTCCTGCCTCTTCTAATTCCTTTAACTTATCAAGTTTACGATCAAATCTGCTTCTTTTTATATGATTTTTATTTATATTTACTTCAGCCATAATACCTCCTAATCTAACTTAATACGTGGATCAAGTAAAGCTGTTGCTATATCTACAAAGAAACTTGCAAGTAAAACTGCGAGTACTGAGAATAATGCAATCATCATAACTAATGGATAGTTTTGAGCACGAATTGCTGTAGCAAATGCACTTCCCACACCTGGCCATCTAAATATTGTCTCAATAACAACGGATCCTCCAATTAAAGTAGGTAATCTAAATCCTACTAAAACTATTACAGGTGTTAAAGCTACTCTAAATCCATGAATTAAGTTTACACGCCATTCTGGTAACCCTTTGCTTCTTGCTGTTCGGATATACTCTTTATTCATTGTATCTAACATACTTGAACGAGCATATCTCATAACCCCAGCTGTTAAAGATATTCCTAAAACAAGTGCTGGTAAAATTAAAAATTGAATACGGTCAAAGAAAGCTGTTTTTCCTGGCATCATACGCCCACCTACTGGAAGCCAATTTAAATTCAGTGAAAAAATCAATATACAAACCATACCAAAGAAGAATTGTGGAATTGATACACCAATCATTCCTCCTACAGTTAATAAGCTCTCTGTAAAAGTACCACGGCGAATTGCACTGAATAAACCTAATGCACTTCCAAGCAATGTTGATATAAGTAATGCAGCTACTGATAATTCTAAAGTTGCAGGTATTAATTTCTTTAACTCATCAGCTATAGGAACTCCACTAGATATACTATATCCAAAGTTTCCTGTTAAAATCTCTCCAAGCCATCTAAAATAACGAATTAGAAATGGATCGTTTAGTCCATAAGCTGCACGAATTTCATCAAGTTTTGAAGCATCAACGTTTGCTAGTGCTTCAGGACTTATCATATGTGATACTGCATCTCCTGGTGTTAAATTAAGAGCTAAATATATAATAAATGTAATTACAAACACCATTGGAATTAATCCTATTAATCTTTTTACAGTAAATTTTAACATGTTTTCCTCCCTTTTAAGAATTTGGGGAACTGAATTTAATCAGTGTACCCCTTTATTTTTTTATTTTATTTAAGTTCCCAATTTTGAATGTTCCAGTTGTAATTAAATTGAGGATTACCGTATTTCTCAATGCCCTTAGTTATCTTTTTACTTTCAACTACATAAATTGGTTGATAATATAGTGGCATTGAAAATAATGTTTCATTTTCATACTTTTGTAATTCGAAGAATGCCTTCTTTTGTACTTCAGCATCCATAGAAGAATTTGTTGCATCTATTAATTCGTTTAATTTTGTATCTGCTGGAGTATGAGAATTTGATTTTGAACCTTCTCTGTATCTGTCATAGTACTCATGCATTGATAATGCTGCAACTGCTCCATAAGCTAAATCCCAATCTACAGCACTTGGTCCATTCTTTTGATCAGCTGGTGCTTTCCAAAGAATAGTAGCTAAATCACCCTCAACTAATTTGAATTTCATAGTAATACCAATATCTTTTAATTGAGATTGAATTGTAGTCATAAGATCAACTGTTGTTTGATCTGTATAATAATAAGCAACATTTATTGTAGTATTAGGATTCCAACCTGCTTCAGCTAATAACTGTTTAGCCTTTTCTGGATTGTAATCATAATTGTTTAATCCTTCAGTTTTATCGCTTCCATTTGGAGTTAAGCTGTTTGCAGGAATTGCTGTTCCAGCAAATAAATTTTCACTTATTGTTTTCATATCAATACCATATTTAATTGCTTGCCTTACTCTTACATCAGCAAGTGGTGACTTAGTTCCATCAGCTTTGTTAAACTTATTTACATAAAGTAAACGAGTATATCTAACATCAACTTTAGTTAATTTCACTTCTGAAGAATCTTTAAGAGCTTTGATATCAGAAACATTTTTAGTATATCCAATATCTAACATACCTGATTTTGCATTGTTAACCAAGTTAGCATCACTATCTCCAGGGCTTGGAGTTAAATGAATATTGAATTTTGCTACTCCATTGTAGTACTTTTCAAAAGGTGCTAAAGTAGTATAATCATTCATTTTAACTTCTGATATTTTGAATGGACCTGATCCAATTGGATTTTGGAAATACTTAGCTTGTTGGAACTTTAATGGATCAACATCTGCAAAATATTTTTTAGGTAATGGTGCAAATTGCGTGAAAGTCAATAAAGCATCTGATGCTACTTTATTAAATGTAATAGTTATTTTGTTACCATCGACAACTATACCATCTATTGATTTAGCAGTTCCAGCTAAATAAGCATCACAACCATTTATTGCTTTAAATGTACTTGAGAATACAGCATTTAAAACTGCAGTTTTTAAAGAATATTCTATACTCCATTTAATATCTTCAGCAGTAATTTTTTCCCCATCATGCCAATAAATATCATCTCTTAAATTAAATACCAATACTTTACCATCTTCACTTAAAGAATAGTCCTTTGCAAGTTGACCACCAGCTGGTTTTAGATTCTCATCTGCAGCAATTAAATGATCATACAATACTTTAGAATATGTATAACTTCCTGGATTTAACCAAGGTGTTTCAAAGAATTCAACTGGTCCTCCATTAGAGTATGCAGTTTTTATCTCTGAACCTCCGTCGGACGTTTTGTTTGCACCTCCACATCCAATTAATGATAATGACATCATTCCTGTTAAAAGTAAGGCAACCATTTTTTTCATTTTCATTTTTTTACCCTCCATATCTTTTTAACATTTCATTTGAAATTTTACTCCTTTTTTTTATTTTTTTTGGAGTATCGCTTCATCTGATTTTATTATAGCATCTCTTTTTATTTTTGTAAACGATATTTCTGCTTTTTTTTATTTTTTATACCTTTAAATAACATAATTAAACATTCTATATTTTTTATTTTCTACTAAATAGTTGCATTTTATACATATAAATAGTTTTTAAAAATTTTTAATGTCCATATTATCCCCCCTTCATGTAAATGCAAAAAAAGCAAAGATATAGAATCATTAATTAGACTCCATTGTCTTTGCTTTTATTTTTCTAATAACATAAAAAAATGTCGAGGTATATATCATATTCTCGACATCATTGCCATTAATTTTATTTACTTTTAATATAGTACTATATAATTTTATGTTTATTTATGAAGTTTCACTCCTTTTTTTTGGAATATCACTTCATTTTTTTAATTGTAACACTACATTTTTAATTTGTAAACTTTTTTAATCAAAATTCTCAATATTTTTCATATGCCTAAATATTTATATATCTATTATCTTGCACTTAATATTTTTATAATTTTATATTTTAAATCTTTGTATCATATCATTTAGTTTTTCTGAAAGTTCAGATTGACTTTGTGAAGATTCT
>Ga0302165_10000433_pt1 | contig 15470 bp, 23 predicted proteins | sample I_Fen_E3_2_FD_193499 | JGI IMG/M metagenome (GOLD analysis project Ga0302165, IMG submission 193499) | Peat permafrost microbial communities from Stordalen Mire near Abisko, Sweden - I_Fen_E3_2 | ecosystem: Environmental > Terrestrial > Soil > Wetlands > Permafrost | place: Sweden: Abisko...
TCTCTAAACCGTTGGTATCACTAACTTTTGGTGCACTTGGTGAGATTCGAACTCACGACTTCTGGAAATATGAGAATTACACTTTTATGTTTTTATATCATCTTCAAAACTTCTTATACTGTCATTTCTATTTTATTCAATTACTTTCAGTTTTATATATTCCTATTCTATACGGTGTAAAAAACGGTGTAAATTAATTTTTACACTCTTTCAAAAAAATAATATCATATAAAATAATACATATAAAAATTTTAAAATATTAATTTTCAAGGTGCTTAAGGTGCTATATTTAATTAAAATAAGTAATACCAACACTTTAAGCTATCAGCACCTTTGATTTTTTTAAGGTGCTATAAAGGTGCTAAGGTGCTGACTAAAAAAATACCTGTCTACTTGTCTACTTTATTATAAATATAGTAATATCAACGGTTTATGGTAGACAAATATACCTGTCTACTTTTGACTATTTTTTGTCTACCTTAATATATAAGATTTCTCTAATATTTTTATTTATTTACTTTAATATAACAAACGCAATTTTGCGTTGAGTGATCTATAAATAAAAAAAGATACTCACCTTATATATGAATACCTTTATAATATATATTATAAAAAAATATCAGTAGTTGGATTGCTCCTAGCTGCTACTTTGCTTCATTAAACTATATCTTCTATATAATAGTTATAATCTGTTGTAGTATAATAAGATTGATTTTTAGGTCTTGCAACAAAATTTGAGTTTGAACTTCTATTACTTTTAATACCTACAATACACATAGCATACTTAAAATCATAATGTCCAACACGAAATCCTAATTCTCCCTCACATATATGTTTTAAATGATAGGATCCAAATTTCCTATTTAATTTATCTGCTGGCTTTATTCTTTCTCTTATCCACCTTTGAATATCTTCCTGTTTGCTGATATCGCTAAATTTTTCGGTTTTAGAACTTATCAATGTAATATCATTTACAATTTCTTTCTTTTCCGTATCTTTGTTAAATGCTTTCATAAATCTCACTTCCTTCTCAATAATATAATTATACAAAAGTAGATAAATTCCTTTTATAAATTACAAATAAATAAACTTTTATGTAATATACTTAACCCAATGCTATCTTTGCATTTTCTATTTTAGTCTTATATATTTCCACTTCTTTCTCTAGCTCTTTAATACGTCTTTCTAATACTTTACGTTCCACTAGCGACAATGAATTTGAATCTTGCTTATTTGATATATTGATTTCATTTTTACTTTGACATCCTATAATATTTAAATCTTTAAAAATATCATCAGTTGTGCAATAATAAATATCAGCCATTCCTTTTAATAGCTCTGCAGATGGTGCAAAGCAACCTTGCTCAATTTTATAAAATGCACTCTTGCTTATTCCTAAAGCTTTCGTAGCTTCGCCTGTACTTAGACCAATTTCCATCCTTCTTAATCTGATTGGTGTAATTTTCAACTTAATCACTCCTTTTTAATTTGTATACATATCTTAATTTACATTATTCTGCAATTATGCTCTTTTCCCTTTATTCCAATAAAAAAACACCTATATACCTATAGATGTTATACTCAAATCATATTATATAGTTTTTAAAACCATTTCATATAGTTTTATTTTCAACATTATCATCATACCAATACTACGAATAAATTCCACTTGAATTGTTTTCCACTAAATAACCATACATTATATCGGCTATTTCTTCAAGAGCTTCTCTTTTATGCCTAACTATAAATTCCTTAGATACATTAAATTGAGCTGCCATATCTTTATTAGTTACTTTCTCAAAGAATATAGATGTTATTATTTTTATATCCACATCAGCTAACAACTCTAATGCAGTTTTTATTTTTTCAATTTTTATTTCATCTGATTTTATTTTTTTTTCAAGTAGGTTTCTCTCTTCATCACTTAAAAGAGTATCTTTTTCTAGTGTTAATTTACTGGCCTTTAATCTTGAAACTAATGTTTTAAATCCTTTTAGGTCTTTCTTAGTTTGTTCAAATATATCCTTGCGATCCAATTATATCACCCCATTAAAATATTTATTCATTATATCTATTGCACTAACAGCTTTATCTTGGTCATACCATGAACTTTCCACTATAGATTCTAATTTAGTGCCTATATATTCCTTGGATTTTTCTTTACCCCAGTCGCTATTCCTTAGCTTCTTTAGGGCATTAAATTCTATTTGAGGAATACTATTTTTATTTAAATTCAAGACTTCTGCTACTTCCTTATATGTAAATATCTTTTGATGATTCCACCCATAACAGAGTTGCAATATTTCTCTTTCTTTCAAAGTATTATTATGTAGCATTGCGCTTTCTAACTCTTTCCTTAACTGGCTAATGTATATCTTTTCTTCTACATTCTCAAAGCCATAATCAATACTTTCGATAGTGTCCTTTAGTTGTATATCATTATCTTCTTTTATAGGCACATCAAGGCTGACACAACTATTATAAAGCTTATTATTGCTAATCTCTTTTTCACTTCTTCCATTAACGCATGAAAATATTTCTCTTTTAATATATTGAAAAGCATAAGTAATGAAGCCAGCCTTATTTTCTAAGTTATTATCATATTTACTAGCTGCATTAATTAGTCCAATAATTCCTGCTTGTACTAGATCATCAAATTCAACCATTTTATTAATATCATAAAACTTATTTGATATCTTTCTAACTATACCTCCATTGTTCTCAATTAGGCTTTCTAAAGCTTTCTTATTGCCATTTTGATATAGTAAGATTAGTTCTTCATTTCTCATGCTCTGCACCCCCTAATCTATTTTAATGCATTTATTCTTGAATCAATAATGTCTTGTAAAGACTCGCCATTTAAATAAATATTTTCAGTTACAAATAGATGTTCTTTAATAGTAGCATTCTTAGTAACTTCCAATGAACCACCAATTAGACAAGCATCTCCAGTATGAAAATCATCACAGTATAAGTCGTTGGGAATATAAATCCCATCTTTATCTGGATGTGGTTTAATCCAACTACTATAAGTTCCATCTAATTTTAATCCATTAGCAGTAATACTTGTACTTGTTGCTCCATCATTTACAATAAATCCTCCAATTGCATTACACTTCCCATTTGTATTTACTTTGAAAACTGTATCACCACTACTGTTCTTAACCATTATTTTCCCATTATTAACAGTTAAACCACTTGAATTTATAGTAACATTTGCACCACTAGCACCAACGCAAGCAACTTTAAATTCCTCTTGATTTAATGTCCATCCCATACCAACGCCCTTGCTCTGAACTACTGCACTTATTTTATCATTTGCTAGCTTAAGTTCAGTTTCAACTCCACTAATAGAATTATTAAGAGCTAGTCTTATTTCATCTTGTGCAAATTTAATACTCTTTACAGTTGTTTTTATAATATCTGTAATGTCTTTTCTATTAAATCCAATTTCTACAGTATCTATAGTTGTTATTCCTTCACTGTCAACTGTATAACTTATTTTATTAACTCTGCCCTGTAGGTTTAAATTAAGTTTGCTATGCTTAATAGTTACTGTATCACCTAAGTTGACTGTTTCAAGAATTGAATAATTTTTATATTCTTCTGTTTGACTTAGTTGTACAAAATCAACTGTATAGTTAAAGGCCATTTGGTCTACTTTATCTAATGTAAACATCTTATTGCAAGTAGCTCTCATAAGTGTATATGCTTCAGTAATTGTTACTTGATCATCTTTTTTCTCATTAGTTCCATCCCAAATATTAAGATTTAAGTCTACTTCTTTAAAATATCTTTTTTCATATGCTCCAACATTAGGACTTTCAATACTATACTCTGGCAATCTATAATCCCCAGACTTAGGAATTAAAACTGTTGCAAAATCAGTAAGATCAATAGCTTCTTCTATACTGCTCAAATTTTTACCATATTCAATAATAACTCCATTGTCTTGACCTCTTTGATTAACTATATCAATAGTATTATTACTAACTATAAATTCGCCTCCATATTCAGATAAGACACTATTTTCACTGCCAATAAGATTACTAAGCAAATTCCCTTCACTAACCTGCAATATAATATCTGCATTAGTATTTAAATCTAAATTACCAGCATTATAATCATGTGAATCTAAAGCACCATTTAAGATAATTTGTACAGCTTCTTTTCTAGTTTTTCCATTAATAGTTGCTGCTCTAACTGCATTAACCTTTAAGTCTGCCATTAATTTAGCCTGGGCCTGTACACTAATAGAATTGGAATTTGTCTCTTTTTTTATTACACTAAATAGTTGATTTTCTCTTGAATCAATACTTGGAACTGATAATACTGAACCAACAACTAAATTACTAGAAATACCCTTACTATCCTCTAATGGATATTCAAGATCTAGCATATAATCTCCATTTAATTCTTCTGTAACTTTACATGATATAATTTCATTTAACACATATTGATTATGTGAAAAATTAGTTTCTCTGCTATTAAATAATCTAACCATAAATAATATCTCCTTTTACATTATTTCAAATTTAATCTAAATAAGTGCTAATAAGCCTATCATATCAATCCTTAAACAAGCCTATTTTTTATCATAGTAAAATTTTGTTTTCTTTATTTAGAGCGTATTAGTAGGCATGACACCCCTTTTAAATTTTTTTAAAAAAGTCGCTCTATTGGAAGAAGTTCCTCCCCCCGGTCTCCAACCGGTTAATATTTTTAGTTGAAGGTGGGGGGGATACTTTATTTTTCAATTCCAAAATATTCTTTTGCTAGATCAATCAGCATATTGGTATATGCATCTGCTGGTATACTAAATCCCAATACATACTCAGGCTTACCATATTTATTTTCTAATTTTCTTTTTAACTCTTGGCTTATACTTACTGTTCCAATAGTATAAGGTGTTCGTTCTTTCTCTTCCGCTTCTGCCTTTACTCTTGCCTTCTCACGTTCTTGATTAATATTAAATGCAACAGTATATACAATTGAAGTTACATATTCATTAAGTGCTAAGCCATTGCTTGTTGCTTCCTGCTCTAACATTTCAATAGTATCCTTATCATATTCGACTTCTATCTTCTCACGTGCATTATATTCAAATGATTCAACATATAATTCCTTTAGTTGTTTCCTATTGTTAATAGCACGCTTAAGAAAGTTTTCCTTATTCATTCTTGTTTCAGTAGGCCATATACCTTTTGTGATAGAATCTAATTGACCTAACATTCTCCAATCACATACAACTCTTACAATGCTGGCCTGTCTCTCTTCTTCCTGTTGCTTTCTCTTATCTTCCTTTTCTATTAATGCAGCAGCAGTACTTCTTTTATCTCTTTTAACATCTTCTCTTTCTTTTCTTTTATCAATTATATTCATTGTTATAGCTCCTCTCTTCTATTCCTATATTTGTTTTATTAATTTTACAAAAGCCTTATCATTATGTGGCTTACCATCATACCTGCCAACTACTCTGAATATTGTTTGGTCTTGTAAGAATCTTTGATGTTCTGACATATTTATTATTATGCCGCTTCTTTCTGCCAAGATATATTCCTTTAGATCTCCAAGTATTATTTCATTGTCTCCAACTGCTGTTGAATATTTAACTCTAATACCATTGATGTTTGGATAAGGTAATACATTAGTTGTTATAGGTAATATATCTTGGTAGTATGTTTGACGTTTCATTACTGCCACTACTTCTCCTATATCATCTTTCTTACCTTTGTCTATAAGACCTATACTTGATAATATCTTAGGTGCTGTAAACTCTGTAGTTACTATATTGCTTATTGGTAGGTTTTTTAATATTCCTATAGGTTCATATAATACCGGACTATCTCCAGTATTATCACCAACACCATTTAATATTCCATTATCTATTGCATATCCCATAGCCTTAGCCAGTAACTCTTCTATATACATTGCTGTATCTATTACACTATCTTCTAATATTCCATTACTTACTGGTAGATACCCACCTACTTTTATATCTTCCATTTCTAATAGATCAATACTTGAATTTAATTCTTCAAGTGATACTTTTACATCATTCCACTTTGCAATTGCTTCACCAATACTTACAAATACTCTCCCATCTACTCCCACAGGTACAACTTGTACTTCATCATAAAAGCCTGAATACATTGCCATTAAATCCTTAATTCTATCTCTTACAACCTCGGGTATATTTAAGGCTCCACCAATTATATGACCTTCTCTTAAAGATATTTGCATTTCATCATAGAACTTTGCTATTTCTTGATTTCTTAATAATTCTTTTAATTGACTTCTTCTTTGCATCTTATTCATTATCTTGATTCTCCTTTTAATTTTCTACTTATTTCTCTTTTTTTAATTTCAATCTTAATTTTATTATCTAGTTCATTTTCAGATTGTTCATTGCTTCGCTTATCCTTTTCCTGATTAGCTGCATCCATGGTTATTACCCCTTTCTGATTTTTTCTATATTTCTCTTGATATCATTTTTACTTTTTTCAAATAATTTAGGATTTTTTGTCCTTTTCTCTAATGAATTAATTGCCATAAGTTTTCTTTGTTCATTTGCAATCTGTTCCATGTTCGAATTTTCTCTCATATTTCTTGCTGCTTTTATCATGATTTTCGCCTCCTCTCTTTTTATGAAATTCTTTACTTTTTAATTTTGCTTTTTTCTTATAAGTAAGGTCTTCATATCCAACCTTCCTATAGCCAACACCCATTAAGCATTACACTCCTTCTCCTTTCCTTCTAAGGCTTTCTTTTCCCAGCATCTTTCTTGAGCAGCCTTTACCTTATCCTTATTCCTTTTCCTCCATTCCTTCATATAAGCGTTTCTTTGCTCTTTAGCTTTTTCATTCAATGCAAATTCTCCTTTCCTGATATTTTGATAAAATAAAAAAACCGCAAGAAAATAACTAATAACTCAATTGAGTTTAGTTAATTTTCCAGCGGCCATTATTTCTAATGCCTTACACCTTTTTAGGTGCAGTACTTATTAAAATATTTCTATTCATTTTTGTTTTTATCTTTATATTTATTATAACATAAAATTGTCTTTAAATATAGTGTTTTCAATGGTTTAAAGGTAATTTTTCATAAAATATTATCAAATTCCAATACAATAATAAATTAAACTCACTTTTATTAAAGTTACATTTATTCTACACTTGCCAAAATGAAGTTATATTTTAGTGATTACGCTTAAAGCCAGTAAAATAGACATTAGAGGAGATTTATTCATATAGCCTTACAGTTCACGTTACATTTTCATTACATGGCTTAAACCTAGTAATACGAATGCTTAGAATGCATTTAATTACATATTACACTTTTTTAAATGTTATATGCGTATGTATTTTTATATATTTATTATTATTATTTATATATATAAATATAGAAAATAAGCCACTTTGACAACATTACAAAAAGCATTACAAATATAAAATAAAAAAGTAATTGTGTATTATTAAAATGTAATTTATACATTTGTTAGAAATATTTCTAATAATATCAATGTGATATTCCAGCTATTTTGGCTAGTTCATCACGTGATTGATTAGAGTTTTTCTTACCCTCAGCAGAAATCTGCTTAGGGTTTGCTTTGCCTGATAACATTCTTTCCTTCGCCTTATCCTTTATAATAGGTTCAAGCCTTAAAGCAAGTTTTGCTCTCTCATTTTCACCCCACCCATAATATAAAATTTACATGGAGGGGCTTCTAGTTGTCCATCATCGGTTCCAGTACCTTCTGTCATTTTTCTCTACCCGGGGCGGTATAAGTTAAATTTCCATTTTCATCAAATGAAATTCTTTAAAGTAGTTACTAATTATTAATATCATATTCCCCAACTTTCTTTTAATTTATTTAAGAACTGCATACCTGCCCCATCATCTTTTACTATATCCGGATGAAGTGCTTTTGCTGCTGATCTATAAATCTTTTTTAGATATTCTTTTTCCTTATCGGTGTAGTTACTCTGATTGTTTTTGAAGTAACTACTAAAATCAAAATTACTGTAGCTACTTTGAAAATTTTCGTAGTAACTACGTTTTTGCTCTTGAGCTGCTTCATATTGTCTTTTAAAGGCTTCAAACTTTTCTTTTTCTCTCAATACTCCAAATACATCATAATAATAATCATAGGTATTAGCTCCATAGATTTCTTCAAACTCTCTTTTATCTTTCAAATATTTATCAATTATCTTTTTATGCTTCTGTTTGGTTTTAAATTCTTCTGTATGCTGATATTCATTTTTTATCTGAATTAATAATGAATCAATTTTAACTGAAACTATTCTAAACAATTCATCTTCTATTATTCCTATAGTGGCAGCCTTTTTTTCTAAATTACAAAAATCACCTATATAACAACAACCTGTTGCAATATCATAATATCCCATTGTCCCTAAAGTCCATTGTTTCTCTTTAACTTTTCCATCTTCCCTATAACTATGATGCACACTTATTTTATAGGCTTTTTTTATAGGTCTTTCAAATCTATCCCCTGTATAGTGGTAACCATAAATTCCACCTTCAACACCATTTGTAACCCATGTAGTCTTATATACTTCTAGTCCTTTATATTCTCCATAAGTATTTTGCTTTTTTAATTCTATTTCTTGAATTACACAATACAATTTTATTCCCCCTTGTGGTTACTTTAAATATATGCTTAGTAACTACATATTTTTTAAAATTTAAGAGGTGCCTAACTAAAAATAGACAACCTCTTTTATTTATTATTAAATTTATTTAGATTCTATATATATTTTTCTATGTCTATATAAAATCTTTTACCTTCATATACTTTGCTGACTTTTTTTATTACTGCAATGCACTTTATTGCTCTAATTGTCTTAATCCTATTTTCTTCCGTATCATAATTAACTTGAATCCTTACCATATGCAACACCTTTCTCTATTCCATTTATACTAATATCACATATATTATTTTGATTTCTTAGCAGCTGCCTTTTCTCTTTCTTCTTCTCTTTTATTCATCATGTCGAAAATCTCTAGCAAATATAGTGTAGCTTCATTTAAATCAGCTTTACCCATGGCTTACGCCCTCCTTAGTTTTTTATTTCTTATTAACCTATGGAGTGTATTCTGCTTTTCAATAGGTGCTAAGTTATAATTAATAACACACCCTGTAATACCATTTTTTATTGAACAGCATCCAGTAAAGGTTGTTGCATCTATATTTAATTCAGATACAACATACTTCTTTCTTCTATACCTAAAAAATCTAAGATTATATAATTCATTCATTCTCAATCACTCCTAAAATTATTTTATATAGTTTTTAATACTGCTTTTTAAGTTTCTTAACATCTTTCTTTTTGTATGTGACTAAATCAGCAACATTTCTAATATTCTTAAATTCTTTTTCCCTCACAATATAATAGTCTTGAACTAAATTCATAATATCAACAACTATTTTATATTTAATATCTTCATATTCCTTTAATCTAATTTGAAAAAAATATTTAGCATTGGCATTAGTTTTCACCTCGGCTGAACAATTTTTCACAATCTCATAATATACTGGATCATGTTCATTGAAATATTCCCTTACAATTTTCACTATTTAGGGATTGCCTTTTTTAGAAATCAATATTGGACATATATTGATTAAATTACATATGTTTATCATTGTTGCTCCTTTAATCCAATATAACCTATACACTCATTATCTTCGTTCTTAAGCACATAGCACCATTTAAAAACGCTTATTATGTTTGGAGGGCGTTTCACTTTCTTCAATTTACTTTTGTATATACTCACTATACCGCCAGTAAAAAATATTTCTAATTCTCCATCATCATAACCTATGACATTGTATACTTTTGCATTTATCAATAATGCTCCTGGTTTACTATAATAGAATGTACCTTGTAGCAATTGCTCTTTTAATTCTTCCATGATCTGCACCACCTTATCTAATATCTTTTTATAACTTTGTATCCTATTCCATTAGTTAAATCATAATAGGTGTCTTTGTCTATTATGATCATTTCTCCAGGAACTTGTTTTTGAATTTCAATTGATTTTTTAGTATCTTCTAAATTCATTGTGTACCCCTCCATAGATTTATTTTTGATATGCTTTAAGTCCTTGCCATGTAGGCTCTAAGCCTAATTTATAGCAACTCTTTATATAAAGTTCTAATACTGTAAATTTAACTATCATAAACATATATTCTCCTTTACAATCACACCCAAAAGAGATACACTAATACTTATGAGATATTGTGGTGTTTCCTTTTGGAAATGCTACTTTTTTTTTATTTTTTAAATATATATTCTTGTGTTGGAACTGGCTCTAAATCATCAATTTCAATATCTAAGTAATAACCAACCCCATTAGTCTTAACGCCTTTTACTCCAAAACTTGATAATTGTTTTCCGAAATTTTTATTATTCATAGGTGTATTATGAATTGATGTACACCAGTTATAATAATCGTTATAAACATCTTTCTTGGGAACTCTAATCCCTTTGTTAGAAACTATTGTTATCTTTTCTTTAAAGAACGCATAAGCAGAATCTGATTCTTCTCTGTATTCTTCCATTTCCTGTTCTGCGGCTGCACTTACTGTTACTTTCCAATTATTCTTTTTAACTCTATTAAGTCCAGCATAAGCCCATGTAAAAACTATATCTAATTCATTTTGGATTATCCTATCTGCAATAATAGGATCTTTTAATTTATCTCTTATACCTTCTTTAACTTCTTTTTCATTACCAAAGGAATAGTTAAATGGAATTATAATTGGTCTTCTAAAAAATCCTGTTGACTTATCTGCTGCACTTGGTAACCTATTTAATCCAAAAAACATTGTCATATTAAATCCTAATCTAACTAAATCTTTATTTTTACGATTAACTGTTACTGGTTCGCCACAACACATTGATTTAAAAGCTTTGCTAACAGTTTTCCCACTAAGTTCATCATCACGTACTATGTTGACGTGTTTACCTTCTGCAACTGATATTGCAAATGTTTCTCCAAAGTCACCTAAGCCAATACTGCAAATATGATTATTATCTTCAATTAAAGATTCTTGAATATCAAAAGCTACGGACTTACCATTACTACCTTCGCCCTTATATATAAAGCAATTTTGAACTTCTCTAGCGTGTGGAGATAACATAAGCCCCCATGCTTCTTGAAGTGTCTTTATACTTCCTTCATCTAAGGTACTATTTAAGAATTTCTTAAACTCTGATTTATTAAATAATTCTTTATACTCTGTTGGATCTGTTATTAAATTAGCTTTGAACTGAACTTCTGTTTTATATTTAGGATCATGTGGCAACATTGTATTATTTTCAATGTCAATAATTGCATTTAAGCAATTAATATACTTCTTTTCGTCATGTATTTCTCTTGCGTCTTCACTACTTAACATTAGCAATTCTGCAAAATTCTTTGATTTTATAACCGTTTTATCTTTATCATTTATTGAATGTTTAAAATACATTCTTTGAACCTCCCTAAACTCCATATATTTATAAAAACCTTTTTTATTATCATACATAAACCAAAGATTACCTTTTGTATAACTAGGTTGATCTTGAATTATATATTCAGCTAATAAGTAATTATTTATATTCCCTTTTTCATCACAATAAGAAGGGTGTAATCTTTGTGTTATACTTCCTATAATACTTTGAACTTCTTCACCATCTAAAGGTGGATCGCATTTAAGCAAATTTAATCCTTTTACTATAGATGATATTGTTGCAATATCTCTTATACTTGATTTGCTAATTATCCCTATTGATTCTCTGAATAAATCCTGGTTTCTCGCACCTTCTTTATAAGTAGAACTTACAATTGGAACCGCTGCTGGAGTTGTTTTCTTTTTAACAGGCTTACCTAATTGTACAAACTTATCAAATAATGATTGCGGCATTTCATCAATATTAGTATCTTTTAATACTTGATATGCTCTAACTTCATCATTAACATTGACCTTACTGCCAGGTAATGTAATTAGCCCTCCATCTGTTCTTATGTCAACACCAGGTGCATAATTAGCTTTGTTTTTTAACCCTTTTTTATATTTGAAATATAAATGAGTTCCACCGTTTGGTGTTTTAACTGTGAATGTACTTTTTATTTGTTGTTTATCTTCTTCTGATAAATCCTTTATCAATTCTTCAAAACTTTCTTGACCATCAACTGATCCATCACCATGGTTTTTATCAATATCTATAACAATAATATTGCTATGTTTACCAGTTAAAAGTGAAAAGCCTGTTATTTCTTTTTTGTATGCTCTTGATGATATATTTTCAAATTCCTCTTTAGTTTTTATCTGACAATTCCTATCACTCCATTTCACATTTGGTATTTTAGAATTATCAAATAGTGGAACTATAGGAAATAAGTCTTTACTTATTGATATTAAATTTTCCATGTCCACTTAATCACCTACTTCATTTACATTGTTTATCTGCCCATTCTTGCAGCTTATCTTTATTAATATAAAACTTAGATCCAATTTTAAATGCTGGGAAATTCTTATCTTTCAATAAAATTTCGTACATGGTATTTCTTCCAACTCCTAAAATTGCCATTGCTTCTTTTGGTGCTATTACTATTTTTTCTACTATTTTTTCTACTGTTTGGCTCATTTGTTATCCCTCCATTTTTATTTATATTTTTTAGATATGCTTATTCTGTAACTTCCAGCGTTGTCAATAGAATTTTATAGATTAATTTTAAATCAGATATGATTTATTTTATAAATTAATTTTAAATCATTTAAGATTTATAGTCAACATATTTTTTCTTTTTTAAATCAAATATGGTTTATATTTTCCCTTTTTAGTGTATAATACTATCTATAGGAGGTATTAGATATGACAATTTCTGAAAAGATAAAAAAACTTAGAAAAGAAAGAAAATTAACTCAAATAGAACTTGCAGGAAAGGTTGGTATAGGAATTGCAAGCATTCAAAGATATGAAAGAAATGAATTGCAACCCACTATTGAAGTTCTAGAAAAAATATCTATTGCACTTGACGTTCCACTAATAGATGTCATAGGCCTAGAGAAGCTTATGCATACCAGTAAAACAAATATATCAGAAACAGATAAGAAGGTTATAAGTGAATTTATAAAAAATCGTCCGGAAAATTATCTTTACAGTCCTTCGGAATTAGAGAAAAAAAATAAAGAAGAACTGTTAAATCCGATTAAAGAAATATCAAAATTATCAGATATAAAAATGCAAAAAATATATACAGATGGAGTATTAGTGGATTGGGAAATAACAGAAGAAGGCAAATTTCCAATATATGATGATGCAGGACTTTTCGGAGGCATTGAAGTGACATATAAAAATAAATCCTTCACTTTAACAGCGGAAGAATATTATAAACTGGCCAATAAAATTATTGAATCAGTCGCGACAAATATATTAGCCACTAAAGCTGAAAAAGAATAATATTTATAAAGAAGGTGAATAAATGGCTAAAACTAACTATCTTAAAAGAACCATCAATGGCAAGGAATATTATTATTTCAGATTAAGACATAAAAATTTAAATAAATCTAAAGACGTATATGCTCCAACTGTAAAGGAACTTGATGAAAAATTAAGAAGCATTAGAAATGAACTTGAAAATAATATTGTTAATAATAAAGAATATTTTGAAACATTTTTTTCTAACTGGCTTTTTGATGTTAGATTTTCAACTTTAAAACCTTCTACTAAAGAAAGATATGAGGGCATATATAGAAATTATATAAAAGATAGTGCCTTATCAAAAATTAAAATCAAAGATATATCATTAAGTGATATTCAAGATTATTATAATAAATTAATTAAGGGTGGATCATCTGTTAGTAGTATATCAGCATTAAATAAATTATTAGCACCTTGCATAAGATATGCTTATAACAATAATATTTTAATCAAAGATTTTACTGGTGCTATTGTATTACCTAAAGAAGATCAACAAACTAAATTAAATAAAGCTAGTAAAGTTCAACCATTTACATTAGATGAACAACAAAGATTTATTTCAGCTATCAAAGGGCATGAATTAGAAATGCTATTTCTAACGGCTCTAAATACTGGAATGCGACAAGGTGAATTATTTGCTCTTACATGGAAAGATATTAATTTTCAAGAATACTATATTGATGTTAATAAGACCGCTAAAAACGTTGCTGACGTATCAAGAGAAGGTCGTAAACATTCAAGGATAATAATACAAACCCCAAAGACTATAAACAGTATTAGACGAATATCAATGCCTTCTGCACTATCAGAACAACTAAGACAATATAAATTAAAACAATCCGAACATAGGTTGCAACTTGCTAATTTATATGAGGATAATGATTTAGTATTTTGCACTATATACGGTAAATATTTTGATAGTAGCAATGTAAGAAAAAGAATGAATAAAATAATAGATAGTATCAATTCTAATGAATCTGATAAAAGCAAAATTATAAAACATAGAAAATTTCATGATTTGAGGCATACTTACGCAACACGATTATTTGAACTCGGTGAAGTTCCAAAGACTGTACAAAAATTACTCGGTCATAGTGATGTATCACTTACTTTAGATACTTACACTCATGTACTTAAAGATATGGAAGTTATGGCTGCATCAAAATTGAATGATCTCTATATATCTATGAGGGCTAAATAAGTCCTCTTTTTTTGCTATAAATTTATATATCAGCACCTTAGCACCTTTCAGCACCTTGAATTTTTAAGGTGCTTTAATTGGTACTATATTAGTCATACCAACGGTTTTATAATTTCAGCACCTTTAGCACCTTGAAAAATGATAAAACTCACTTTATATTTTTATATTTTTATATTTTTTTGCATAAAAAATTTATACGGTGTAAAAAACGGTGTAAAAAAATAATATCAACTTTTTAGATTTCTCTAATCCATTGATATTACTTACTTTATGGTGCACTTGGTGGGATTTGAACCCACAACTTCTGGATTCGAAGTCCAACGCTCTATCCAACTGAACTACAAGTGCATAATTAAGTTCGACTAATATTCAGGAGCGTGCAGTCGGTATCTCCAACTTCTACAAGTTAGAGTATTACAGATGCTAGCTATCGATATATTAATTTATTTGTATATAAATAAAAACAACTGTAAACAGTTGTTTATTGGAGCGGGTAGTGGGAATCGAACCCACCTTTCCAGCTTGGAAGGCTGGAGTATTACCGATATACGATACCCGCATATATAATTTATCTTTCTCTAAATTAATTGGAGCGGAAAACGAGATTCGAACTCGCAACCTCCACCTTGGCAAGGTGGCACTCTACCGTTGAGTCATTTCCGCTCATTTTTGGTGCAGATGAAGAGAGTCGAACTCTTACACCGTTAGGCGCTAGATCCTAAGTCTAGTGCGTCTGCCAATTCCGCCACACCTGCATAATAGATTGAATGGTGGCTTAC
>Ga0302165_10000436_pt1 | contig 15313 bp, 6 predicted proteins | sample I_Fen_E3_2_FD_193499 | JGI IMG/M metagenome (GOLD analysis project Ga0302165, IMG submission 193499) | Peat permafrost microbial communities from Stordalen Mire near Abisko, Sweden - I_Fen_E3_2 | ecosystem: Environmental > Terrestrial > Soil > Wetlands > Permafrost | place: Sweden: Abisko...
TTATTTCTCCTCCCTGGTATTTGTCATGGTGGGCTAAGACCTTTTATTTTATATTATTTCTCTTGCTCAGTTACGGTGTTACTAAGTATATTTTAAATCAGATTGAGCACAAGCAGGAATTGATGCGCCGTGAACATGCGGAACAAATCAATGAAGCTAAGTTGCAGTTCTTTATTAATATATCGCACGAAATTCGAACACCAATGACGCTTATCATCAGTCCGCTTGAAAAGCTTATTTCTGAGAATACTGATAAAGAAAAGCAAAAAGTATATCAAATGATGTACCGGAATGGGCAGCGGATACTGCGGTTGATTAATCAGTTAATGGATATCCGGAAAATTGACAAGGGTTTGATGTTTGTAAAGATGAGAGAAACCGACATTGTTGGTTTTATCGATGACTTAATGCAAACATTCGAATATCAGGCCAACAAGCATAATATCCATTTTGAATTTCGACATGCCGAACCGAAACTGAACGTATGGATAGATTTAAATAATTTCGATAAAGTATTGCTGAATATTCTGTCCAACGCTTTTAAGTACACATCCGAGGACGGTGAAATTATAGTATCACTTCGTACAGGGACAGATGAAAATGAGGAAGGAGCACTGCATAATTATTTTGAAATTGTTGTTTCCGATACAGGTATTGGCATTGAAGAAGAAAAGATTGAACGAATATTTGAACGTTTTTACCAGATTGATAATGATCAGACAAAATCAAATTTCGGAACCGGAATAGGACTTCACCTGGCTCGTTCACTGGTAGAACTGCAACATGGGGTTATTCGTGCCCGGAATAAACAGGAAGGGCATGGCAGTGAGTTCATTGTTCGCCTGCCATTGGGACATTTGCATCTCAACGATCAGGAAATAGATAACTATACTGCCGAACCAAGCCAAAAAACAGCTGTTCATACACCCGATACAGTTCTTTATAATGACGTGGCGGTAGAAGATTCGACCAACGTAAAATCAAAAACAAAGTATCGCATTTTGGTGGTGGATGATGAAGATGAAATCCGTCAATATATTCGTACCGAATTGTCGGATATGTATAAGATCTCAGAATGCCGGAATGGAAAAGAAGCATTGGATTTTATTCTAAGAGAGAAACCGAATTTGGTGATAAGCGATGTCATGATGCCGGAGATGGATGGAATTACCCTCTGTAAAAAGATGAAATCAAACATCAATGTGAATCATATACCCATTATATTGCTCACGGCTAAATCGGGAGACGAAGATAAAGCGGAAGGATTTGATATCGGAGCTGATGCTTATGTGATAAAGCCATTTAATGTAGAGTTATTGAAAAAAAGAATAGCTAACTTGTTGGGAAATCGTGAACGCCTGGAGATGAAACCTTCGGATACGGACGAAAATAAGTTACTTATCAGACCGGTAGTGATGCGTTCCTCAGATCAGGTACTGTTAGAGAAAGTCATGAAACTTATCAATGACAATATTGCTGATTCTGATTTGAATGTTGAATTTCTGGCAAGTGGAGTTGGGATGAGTCGTGTACATATGCATCGTAAGTTGAAAGAACTAACCAATCAGTCTGCCCGTGATTTCATTAAGACGATTCGGTTGAAGCAAGCTGCAGAATTGCTGTCTACTCAAAAAACAGGCATTTCGGAACTTGCTTATGCATTGGGTTTTTCTAACTTGTCTCATTTCTCTAATTCCTTCCGTGAGTTTTATGGTATGTCACCTAAAGAATATGCTCAACATATGAATAAAGATAACAAGGTTGAATGATATAAAAACCCTTAACAGTTGAAAGCAGCCGGATTAATTTTCGACTGCTTTTTTTAGATATCAACTACCAGTGATCAGAAGAATTAAATTTAAATGCTTTACATATTTACTGGTAACAAAAGTAAAAAAATGTCTTAACCTGATTTTCCTTTTTTACTTCAAGTGTTAGTTAAGCAGTTCACAAATCCTCTTTAATCCTTTTTAGGCATCCTCTTTTGGGAGAGGTTGGATTAAAAAAGGACAATCTATCTTGACCAGTACTTCCAATCTCTTTTTGGTTTTTAAAGCTATTTTACACGCAATTTTATGATGCCAGCTTTTAAAATAACACTAATAAATAGTCGCCCAATTGGGATAAATCTGCCGATAAGAATTATAGATGTAACGCATGGAAAAGTATTTGTTACTATTTCAGCTAAAATGTAACCTATGAGAAAGTAAATGAAATACCTGCTTAGTCTTAATAAAATATAAATAGGTAAGTTTGTACTGAAAAAAATCATTGTCTAACTAAAAAAAACAAAAAAAACAAAAAAATGGAAACCTGAAAATTATTGCGTGATTATTAAAACCAAGTAATTTAAAATCTAATAATGAATTCTAATCATGAAAATCAAAAATCAAATTAAGCCTTTCTGGCTATTTCTCTTTTTCTTATTATTATTCCCGCTCAGTGGGTTTGCACAAACCCTAACCGTTAAGGGAATTGTGAAAGATGTAAACGGCGAAACGTTAATTGGAGTAAGCGTCAAGGTAGTTGGAACAACCAGTGGATCGATTACCGATATATCCGGAGCTTACGAAATCAAAACAACTGCAAATTCAAAATTAAGCTTTTCGTATATTGGCTATCAATCCACGGTGGTTGATGTCAATGGAAAAACCCGGATCGATGTTACTTTAAAAGATGAAGACAAATCATTAAGTGAAGTTGTAGTTGTAGGATACGGAACACAACGGAAAGAAGCTGTCACAGGTTCAGTTGCTTCGGTAAATGGAAGTGTGCTGAAAGAAATTCCGGCGGGTAATATCACGCAAGCATTGCAAGGACGTCTTGCAGGGGTGGATTTGGAGCAAACAGATACGCATCCTGGAGCTACATTGCAAATTCGTATTCGTGGTACACGATCGCTGACTGCCGACAATAATCCTTTGATCGTGCTTGATGGTATTCCATTTTCAGGATCTATCAGCGACATTAGTCCTGACGACATTAAGAGCGTAGATATTCTAAAGGATGCATCGGCAACTGCAATTTACGGTTCGCGTGGAGCTAACGGTGTTATATTGATAACAACCAATAAAGGGGTAAAAGGTGCAGCACCGCAGGTTAGCTATAGTGGTTACTATGGTCAGGGGAAAGCAATCGAATACCCTATGATGAATGGACCTGAATTTGTTGCTCTCCGTAAAGCAGCCGGTAGATATACAGCAAACGGTTCGGATGAAGCCAATGATGTAAATACAAATTGGCAGTCAATGTTTTATACAACTGCAATAGTACAAAGCCACGATTTAAATGTTTCGGGTGGTAATGAAAAGGGTAGCTATAAGTTTGGTGCGAACTATTACACGAATCAAGCGGTTATACCTGGTCAAAACTACAGCCGTTATGCTATCCGCGGTTCAATCGATCAGGAAATAGGCAAATATATTCGGGTAGGATTTACTTCAAATACTAATTTTAATATTACTAATGGTGCCAGTTTAGGAGTGGGTAATGTATTAAGTCAGTCGCCTATTGCTAACCCATATAATGCAGATGGTACTTTGAAACGGTTTGTTCAGATGCCTTTGGATCAGGGATTTGTTTTGACAAAAGACAGGATTGAAAATTTAGGAGATACCTGGAAAGATCAAAAAAAGGCATTAGGTTCTTATAACTCTTTCTATGCCGAAATAAAAATACCTGGAGTGGACGGCTTAAAGTACCGCACAAACATCGGTGCGAACTTTAACTTTAGTAACGCTGGTACCTATTCAGGGGTGGGTGTTATGAGTGCTACAGCTACAACATCTTCATCTGCAAGTGTTAATAACTCTTATAATACAGATTGGGCCATTGAAAACATGCTTACTTACGACCGCTCCTTTGGTAAACATAGAGTAAACGCAGTTGCCATGTATTCAGCGGAGCAAAATTTTTATAACAGTTCTACTATGTCAGCTATAAACATTCCTACTGACAACCTACAATTCTATAATATAGGTCAGGCTAGTGCATCCGACATTACGGTTAACCCGGGCAAAGATTCCAATGGTGTTCCTTATCAGGGATATTCGGTATGGGGTCTGGAGTCATTGATGGGACGTGTTATGTATTCTTATGACGACCGCTATATGATAAGTGGTACTGTACGTTCCGATGGCTCGTCGAGGCTGGCTCCCGGATATCAGTGGCATACTTATCCGGCAGTATCTGTGGGCTGGAATATTAATAAAGAATCGTTTATGAAGGATGTTACCTGGATTGATGCATTGAAGTTACGTGCCGGTTACGGACAAACTTCAAATCAATCAGTTGCTACTTACTCTACGCTTGGATCATTAAATACTGCTCCATACAATTTTGGCACAACTTATAGCACAGGTTTTAATGTTAATACAGTGCCAAATTCTAAATTGGGATGGGAATATTCGTATACTTATAATTTTGCCACCGACTTTTCTCTTTTAAAAAATCGCTTATCAGGTAGCGTAGAGTATTATATAACAGACACTAAAAATCTTTTGATGAATGTTAATTTGCCAAGTACATCTGGTGTAAGTAGCTATACTGCCAATGTTGGTTCAACCCAAAACAAAGGTTTCGAAATCTCATTGAATGGTGTGATATTGGATAATCTTAACGGCTGGACATGGGAAGTTGGAGCTAATGTTTATAAAAACGTAAACAAGATAACAGCTCTTACTTCAGGACAAACTCAAGACATAAACAATGGGTGGTTTGTTGGTAAGTCCATAAATAGTATCTACGATTACAAGAAAATAGGTCTTTGGAATACGACAGATGCCGATTATAAGTATTTTAGTACGTTGGAACCAGGAAAAACTTCAACTGTAGGTATGATTAAAGTTCAATACACAGGTACTTACAACGCAGATGGTTCGCCAACTCGAGCAATTGGTCCAGATGACAGGCAAGTTATGAATCTTGATGCTGATTTTCAGGGTGGATTCAATACTCGTGTTGCTTATAAAGGATTTGACCTGTCTGTTGTCGGTGGTTTCCAAAGTGGTGGTATTCTTGTAAGTACTCTATACGGATCGGCCAGTTACCTTAATTTAATGACAGGACGTCGTGGAAATGTGAAGGTTGACTATTGGACTACAACCAATACGAATGCTCTATATCCTAATCCTGCCGGTCCATTAAGTGGTGATAATCCGCTTTATGGCAGTACCCTGGGCTACTTCGATGCTTCGTACCTGAAGATACGGACCATTACATTGGGGTATAACTTTAAACAAAAATGGTTGAAATATGCAGGAATTGAAAAACTGAGACTTTACGGCACTGTACAGAACCCATTTATATTGTTCTCTGCTTACCACAATCAATCAGGTATGGATCCTGAAACAAATTCATACGGGAATCAAAATCAGGCAGTAAATTCATATAACTCTCGTACATTGGTTATAGGTACTAATACACCCTCTACGCACAGTTACTTAATGGGTATTAATATAACATTTTAAAAATAACAACGATGAAAAGTAAATATATAAAATATTTAATAGGAACAGCCCTGGTGTCTGTGTTCCTCATGGGATGCTCGTCTGATCTTCTGACTGAGAACCCACGCAATTTTTTTACACCCGGATATTTCCAGACAAAAGCAGGTGTTGTGGGTGGAGTAACAGCTCTGTATGCCAACCTACGCAATTTAAACGGGCAAGCATATTACTTTAACTCATGTGAAACCGGTACAGATGAAGCAACCTGGGGTCAGAGTGCTGATGGAAACTTTACGTCTATGGATTATTCGGGTGCAGCGACTTTTAATGCTGCGTCATACCCTATCAGTATATTGTGGACTACTGTCTACTCTAACATTAATACAGCTAATGGTATCATTGAAAATGCTTTATTAGTAAATACCAGTAAAAAAGGAACTGCAGATACAATTCCGGGTTCGTTGGTTACAGAAGCCAATTTTATGCGTGCTTATGACTACTTTCTGTTGGTACAAAGGTATGGTGGTGTACCGTTGGATTTGGGTTCAGGAGTGCTGAAATTTAACACGAATCCATCCAGAATATCAGTCCGCAATACTGTACCTGAAGTTTATACCAAATGTATATTTCCGGATTTGTTGACAGCTGTAAATACTTTGCCTGTTACACAGCGTCTTACAGGAACAGTAACCAAACAAGTTGCCCAATTGTTATTAGCAAAAGCTTACCTGACTTATGCCTGGTGGCTTCAAAATCCAAACGGCATTCCTACCTATCCACTGTGTGACAGAACAGATCCTAACGGAAAAGATGCAGCCTGGTATTTTCAGCAGGCATACAATATTGCAACTTCTGTTATTGTTAATCCAGGGTCCTATGCTTTGCAAGCAACATACTACGATGTTAACGTGGGATCAAACGATCGCAATAAAGAAGAGATGCTGTATGCCGATCACACACAAGCAAGTCAACAATATAATGGCGGTAGTCTTAGTTCTGGATCTGCCGCTGCTCCTGATAATTTTGCAAGCTGGATGTTGACATGGAACTATCCTACCATCACAAGTTCTGGAGATGGTGGAACTACCTATAAAATAAGTTCCGTTTTGCGTGTGTCTACACAAGATTTAGGACGTCCATGGGTACGTATGGCTCCCCCAATTGGAGTATTTACAAACACTTTTGTAGATAAAACAAATGATTCACGTTACGATGGAACCTTTACAACTGTTTACCATGCTAACTGGCTGTTAGGTGGGACGGTAACTGCAACATCTTTAGTCAATGCAAACGGAATGTCGGTTGTACCCGGTGCACCCATACTTTCATTCCTTAGCACAGATGATCCATCTATTGTTTATCCAGCCGCATTAGCTGGAGGTAATAGCAGTGTTGGAGCAGGAACAATGCCAGGAAGAGCCGATTATGTGGTTGGACCAAGTGCCATAAGCAGAATTATTTATCCCGGAATTTGGAAGTTAGGACCTTACCGTACTGACAATGGCACCGGAATAGGAAACCCTAATGCCGGAAGTACCCGTCCTTTCCCGATTCTTAAGTTCTCGGAGCTATTCTTTATTGCTGCAGAAGCTGCCGTGAAGGGCGCATCTACAACATCTGTATCCGGTACCTATGCCAATGATGGAACTGCCAGAGGATTGATTAATGTTATTCGTGCACGAGCAGGAAAATGGAAATATAGCAATGCCCTAAATGCAGTTGTAACTGCAGATAATAGCACTGCCATGGTTGCCGCTACTCCAGCAACAATAGATATTAACTATATTTTGGCAGAACGTTCACGTGAATATTATGGTGAAGGCTATCGTATTTTCGATTTGAGGCGTACACAAACATGGGCAAACATTGCTGGTACTTACCAAATTTGCGGAGTCAAATTTGGAGATCGTACGGTTCAAACTGTAACGCGTACCATTTTACCTGCTAATTATTTGGATCCTATTCCACAATCACAGATTGATGGTATGGATATGACTGCTGCTGAAAAAACCGCATATCAAAACCCGGGATATTAACTACAAGTTAATTCCCAAAGTTTATATATCGAACGAATGTTATTCTTTGATATTGTATAAAAAAAAGGAGTTTGTAGTTAAAAAAGTTGTTTGTTAATCAATGAAAAGACTGGCTAACCAGATTGATGGTTAGCTGGTCTTTAAGTTTAAATGATACGAAATGTCTGGCAAATAGCTAAATTGAAACAAATAAGAGTGTGATGATATTTAGGAAAATAAAGAATAACAGGAATGTATTGATAGCTTTGATGTTGCTTTTTTCAATTCAGCTATTCGCTCAAGTAAAATTACCAAAGCTGATAAGTGATGGAATGATTTTGCAACGTAATGTGGATTTGAATGTATGGGGTTGGGCGGGCAAAGGAGAAACAGTCACGCTTACTTTTAGAGCAAAAAGCTATAACGCGGTTGCAAATGAACAGGGTGAATGGAAAGTTAAACTACCAAAACAAAAGGCAGGTGGTCCTTATACCATGCTGATAAAAGGCAATGCAACTGAGATTACGGTTAATGATATTTTAATTGGCGATGTGTGGCTTGCATCGGGACAGTCAAATATGGAATTACCGATGCGGCGAGTGAGCCCGTATTATGAAAATGAAATTAAAAATTCTGATTGTAAATACATACGGCAGTTTTATGTTCCTCAGAAATATAATTTCAATAGCCAGGAAACTGATCTTGTGTCTGGTTCATGGAAAAGCGCAAACCCGAAAAGTGTTCTTGATTTTTCTGCCATATCTTATTTTTTTGCAAAGAATATTTACGATAAATTCCATGTGCCGATTGGAATCATTAATGCAAGCTTAGGCGGTTCACCAATCGAAGCCTGGCTTAGTGAAGACGCTTTGAAAACTTTTCCGGATTATTACAATGAGCTTCAACGTTTCAAAAACAAAGAGTTGATACAACATATTGAACAAGACGATAATACACGAATAGCTAATTGGTATTCAACTCTGAATAAAAATGACGAAGGGCATAAGTCAGATGCATTGTGGTCGAAGCCTGATATCGATGTGTCTGATTGGAATACGATGAAGATTCCGGGATATTGGGCAGACTCACACCCTGAAATAAAAAATGGGGTGGTTTGGTTTCGCAGAAAGATAAATATTCCTGCCAGTTTAACCGGAAAACTTTCAACTCTTATTCTGGGCCGAATTGTAGATGCAGATTCAGCTTTTATCAATGGAGTATTCGTTGGGACTACCAGTTATCAATATCCACCCCGGAGATACACCTTACCTGCCGGTTTATTGAAGGCCGGTGAAAACACAATAGTAGTTCGGGTAGTCAGCAATATCGGTGATGGTGGATTTGTTTCGGATAAACGATATGCTATAGTGGCTGATAATGATACTGTGGATTTGGCTGGAGAGTGGAATTTTAAGCCAGGTGCTCAAATGAATCCTTTAGCAGGTCAGACCTTTGTTCGCTGGAAACCGGCGGGGCTTTATAATGCAATGATTGCGCCTTTGACGGAATATGGCATTAAAGGATTTCTTTGGTATCAGGGTGAGTCAAATACCGGTAATCCTATTGAATATCAAGCTTTGCTTTCAAAATTGATTCAAAACTGGAGGGGAAGTTGGAAACAAAAAAACCTGCCTTTTTTGTACGTTCAACTACCTAATTTTATGAAATCTTCGAGCGTTCCAAGCGAAAGTAACTGGGCATTGCTTAGGGAATCTCAATTTAAAACTTTATCTGTACCATATACCGGTATGGCTGTTGCAATTGACCTGGGCGAGTGGAATGATATTCATCCGGTCCACAAGAAACCGGTAGGTGATAGACTAGCTCTTATCGCACAAAAAATAGGCTATGGAGATACAAACGTTGTATGTTCGGGTCCATTATTCCAAAGCCAGAAGATTGTAAAGGATAGCATATTTCTTTTCTTCAATAATATCGGGAGTGGTTTGGTTGTGAAGGGGAGTCAGCATCTCAATTGCATGGCAATAGCAGGTCCGGATAAAAAATTTGTATGGGCATCAGCCCGAATTTTAAATAATAAAATAGTGGTGTGGAGTAATAAAGTCACTAATCCTGTTGCGGTACGATATGCCTGGGCGGATAATCCTGAGAATGCGAATCTTTATAATCAAGAAGGTTTACCTGCATCTCCTTTTAGAACTGATACCTGGAAATAATATATAAAGTAATAAAAAAATAGATAGATGAAATCAACAACACAAAAAGTATCCCTGGGAGAAAAGATTGGATACAGCTTAGGAGATGGATCGGCGAATTTGGTATTCCAAATGATGATGACATTTCAATTATTTTTCTATACTGATGTTTTTGGAATAAAAGCCACAGCAGCAGGTATGATTTTATTGGTTGCCCGTGTTTTCGACGCATTCGTCGATCCAATGGTAGGAATTCTGTCCGACAGAACTAATACCCGTTGGGGTAAATACCGTCCATGGATTTTGTGGACAGCCTTGCCATTTGCCGTGTTTTTTGTATTAGCTTTTACTACTCCCGATCTCAATGAGCGTGGAAAAATTCTATACGCCGGCATTACGTATATTCTTTTGATGTCTATTTATTCCTTCAACAATACGCCTTATTCATCATTGGGAGGAGTAATGACCAGTAACATAAAAGAACGAACCAGCATAGCGTCGGTCCGCTTTGTTACTGCTACAATTGCTACGTTCATTGTGCAAGGTCTTACTTTACCTTTGGTTTCCAAATTTGGACAAGGAAATGCTCAGAAAGGATGGTTTATGACTATTTCGGTATTTGCAGTTATTGTTGTGGTTTTATTTGTAATCACTTTCTTTACTGCCAAAGAACGTATTACTCCACCAGCAAATCAGAAAACATCAATTAAGCAAGATTTTAAAGATATTTTAAAAAATCGCCCCTGGAAAGCAATGTTTGCATTGACATTGTTCCTTTTTATTACTTTGGCCTTGTGGGGTAGCAGTATGTCATATTATTTTAATTACTTTGTTGATAAAGATGCGCTGTTTATATTTCTCCGTAATATTGGTTTGGTGAATGATGCCGGTCAGAGTTATGGTGTGTTTCATAAGTTTCTGGATGCTTTTGGCCTGATAGCCAGAGATAACTCGAATGTGTTTGCTGTTGGTTTTAGTCTTTTCAATATGGTTGGTCAATTGGTTACTCTTGCCGGAGTAATTTTATTATCTCAGTACCTTTCCAATATTTTTGGAAAACGGAATGTATTTATTGTTTGTCTTGCTCTGACAGCTTTCTTTACAGCCCTATTCTTTGTCGTTTCACCCAAGAGTATTGGTTTAATTTTCGCAATTAATATCCTGAAAAGTATGGCTTATGCACCAACCATTCCATTACTTTGGGCGATGATGGGCGATGTGGCTGATCACTCCGAATGGGTAAACAATCGCAGAGCTACAGGTTTTGTGTTTGCAGGTATTGTATTTGCATTAAAAGCCGGACTTGGAATTGGGGGCGCAATTTGTGGTGGTATTATTGATGCTTTCGGCTTTGTTCCAAATGTGGTTCAAAGTGCTTCAGCAATTGTGGGTATAAGGCTAACAGCCAGTATTATTCCATCGATTACATTTCTGATCGGTGTTTTTATGCTTTTCTTTTATCCAATAACAAAAAGTCTAAATGAAAAAATGCAGGACGAACTAGCCGAAAGAAGGAAAAAACAACAGGTAGAATTTCTTTTGGAGAAGTAATCAGAAGTAAATTTAATAATATATAATTTGGAAGGCAATGAAATAACCTGATTATCTACAATAATAATTTCAGGTAAACTACTCAAGAACTAATAATAATTTATGAAACAACCAAGATATTTAGTCAAAGACCTTTACACAGCCGATCCTTCGGCTCATGTGTTTAATGGCAAAATTTATATATATCCATCGCATGATATTGAATCGGGCATTTCTGAAAATGATAACGGTGACCATTTTGATATGCGTGATTATCATGTTTTCTCAATGGATAATATTGATAGTAAAGTTACTGATCACGGTGTAACACTCGATGTGAAAAATATTCCGTGGGCAGGCCGCCAGTTGTGGGCACCTGATGCAGCTTATAAAAATGGAAAGTATTATCTTTACTTTCCATTAAAAGATAAGAATGATATTTTCCGTATTGGAGTTGCCGTAAGCGAAAACCCAGAAGGCCCGTTTGTTCCTCAAGATAATCCGATTAAAGGCAGTTTCTCTATCGATCCGGCCGTTTTAGAAGATAATGAAACTGATTTTTATATATATTTCGGTGGATTATGGGGTGGACAGTTGCAACGATACCGCGAGAATAAAGCTATTGAGTTACCCGCTGAACCGGCAAATGATGAACCTGCATTATGTCCACGAGTAGCTAAACTTAGTGAAAATATGTTGGAATTTGCCGAAGAACCGCACGATGTGCTGATTCTGGACGAAAACGGTGAACAGTTAAAAGCCGGTGACCATAACCGTCGATATTTCGAAGGACCCTGGATGCATAAGTACAACGGCAAATATTACTTTTCATATTCAACCGGGAATACTCATTTGTTAAGTTATGCCATTGGTGATAATCCATACGGACCGTTTACCTATGCCGGTGTAATTCTAACACCCGTTGTAGGATGGACAACACATCACTCCATTGTTGAGTTTGAAGGGAAATGGTATCTTTTTCATCACGACAGTGTACCTTCGGGTGGAAAAACCTGGTTGCGAAGCATTAAAGTAGTTGAGTTGGAGTATAACGAAGATGGTACTATAAAAACTATTGATGGTGGTGGTGAAAAACAATAATCAGTTCAACTATCATAATTTTTTAATAAGTAAGAATTTAATATACTTTGTTTGTTGATAAGAATAAGTTATGCGTTTATGTAGTAAAAAAGGGTTTCTTTTGTGTGTTGTCATTGTGAGTGTTGCCATTCAGTTTAGAGCTGAAGATGGCAGTCGTTTGTGGCTTCGTTTTAATAAAGTTAAATGCGATAATTCCCTTTTCTCAGGAGTCTATGGTAAGGTAAATTCATTGCCAATACAGGAATTCCAGTTGGCATGGAAAGAAATGAGCGGGAACGAATTGAAAAATACGATTGAATTGACGGATAAATCATTGATCATTGGAACAATCAACAATAAAGTTATCAAAACTTTCGGTCTATCAAATGAACTAAAATTGCTTGGAAGTGAAGGATATATCATTCGTACTGTTCAAAAAAATAAAAAACAATTTACTGTTATTGCATCTTTGTCGGAAACTGGTTTGCTTTATGGAACTTACCATTTACTTCGATTGATTCAAACCCATAAGTTTACCTATTCGCTACATATTGTTGAAAAACCATCCTATGCTATCCGCATTCTCGATCATTGGGATAATCCGGACGGAACAGTGGAACGTGGTTATGCAGGCCGCTCAATTTGGAAATGGGATGAGTTACCTGCTGTAATTTCGCCACGGTATAAAGAATATGCCCGTGCCAATGCATCTATTGGAATCAATGCCACTGTGTTGAATAATGTAAATGCTTCTCCGAAAATTCTTTCAAAGGATATTATTCTGAAGGTAACGGCAATAGCCGGTGAGTTACGTCCATATAATATCAAAGTATATCTGGCAATAAATTTCTCATCACCCAAAGAACTTGGAGGATTATCAACTTCTGATCCTTTAAATCCTGAAGTGCAAAAATGGTGGAAAAAGAAAGCAGCAGAAATTTATAAAATGATTCCCGACTTTGGCGGTTTTTTGGTTAAAGCCAATTCCGAAGGACTGCCTGGACCACAGGATTTTGGACGTACACACGCTGATGGTGCTAATATGTTGGCTGATGCATTGAAACCATATGGTGGAATTGTCATGTGGCGTGCGTTTGTTTATAATCCGGATGAAAAGGATCGTGCAAAACAGGCTTATCAGGAATTTGTGCCGCTTGATGGACAATTCCGGGACAATGTCATTGTACAGGTAAAAAACGGACCTATTGATTTCCAACCTCGTGAACCTTTCAGCCCGTTGTTTGGAGCTATGAGAAAAACGGCTATAATGCCTGAACTGCAGATTACGCAGGAATATCTGGGACAGGGCAATCACTTGGTTTTTCTGGCGACTATGTGGAAAGAGTTTCTGGATACCGATACACATGCTCAAGGTAATGGAACAACGATAGCAAAACTTTCTACCGGTCAGGTTTATCCACAGAAGATAACTGCCATTGCCGGTGTTGCAAACATAGGTGATGATGCAAACTGGTGTGGCCATCATTTTGCACAGGCTAACTGGTATGCATTCGGGCGATTGGCCTGGAATAACCTGCTGACAAGTGATGAAATTGCAAATGAATGGATAACAATGACTTTCAGCAATTCAACACATGAACCTCTATCCAATGATTGTCAGATACAAATAGAAAAAGTAATGCTCGAGTCCCACGAAGCCGTTGTAAGCTACATGATGCCAATGGGATTGCATCATTTGTTTGCCTGGGAACATCACTACGGTCCGGAACCCTGGTGTGCAGTTCCGGGTGCACGTCCCGATTGGTTGCCAAGCTATTATCATAAGGCTGATTCTGTCGGGCTAGGTTTTAACCGCAGCACCACCGGCAGCAAAGCTGTATCCCAATATGCACCGCAGGTAAAAGAACAGTATGATGATTTGAAGAAATGTCCCGAGAATCTGCTCTTATGGTTCCACCATGTACCCTGGGATTACCCCATGAGAAACGGCCGCACGTTATGGGATGAGCTATGTTATACATACGACAGCGGTGTTATGCAGGTTCGTGATTTTCAAAAAACATGGGATAAAGCAGAGCCTTATATTGATGCACAACGTTTTTCTGAAATACAGTCGAAATTACGGATTCAGGCACGCGATGCAGTCTGGTGGAAGGACGCCTGCCTTTTGTACTTCCAGACATACTCTAAACGCCAAATTCCCTATGATATTGAGCGACCTGTATATGATTTGGATGACTTGAAAAAGATAAAACTAGATTTGAAACATCATAATTAATTGAAGAATATGGAAAAGACCTGGCGTTGGTTTGGAAAAAAAGATACTATCACACTCGATATGCTCCGGCAAATTGGTGTTGAAGGAATAGTAACGGCTTTACATGATGTGCCAAACGGGAATGTGTGGTCTTACGAAGCTATTGTGGAATTGAAAACGTACATTGAAAGCTTCGGCCTTCAATGGTCGGTAGTAGAAAGTCTGCCCGTGTCGGAAAGTGTCAAATATGCCGGACCAGATAGAGAACAATTGATTGAAAATTATAAAACCAGTCTTTCGAATTTAGGGAAAGCAGGTATAAAAACGGTTTGTTATAATTTTATGCCGGTCATAGATTGGATACGTACCGATCTAAATTATAAACTGGCAGATGGCACTTCTACACTTTCATTTGATAAGATTCGCTTTGCATATTTCGATTGCTTTATTTTAAATAGGGCAGGAGCTGAAAAAGATTACTCAGAGGTTGAAATGGAACAGGTAAACGAACTGAATAAAACGATATCCGAGGATGAGAAAGCAGAATTGATTCATACCATTATAGTGAAAACCCAGGGCTTTGTAAACGAGAATTTCAAAGGTAATGTTCAAAAACCGGTGGAATTGTTCAACCAGTTACTGGCACTTTATAAAGGTATTAACAAGAATCAGTTGCGTGAGAACCTGAGATATTTCCTTCAGAGGGTAATCCCTGTTGCCGAAGAGTATGGCATGCATCTTTGCATTCATCCTGATGATCCACCATACCCGGTATTGGGCTTGCCACGTATAGTTGGTAATTCGGAAGATATAGAATGGATCTTGAATGCAGAAAAGAGTTCAAGCAATTGTTTTACATTCTGTGCC